>FSTE01000112.1_pt1 | contig 12759 bp, 10 predicted proteins | sample 1637071 | NCBI WGS metagenome assembly FSTE01 (sample SAMEA3914818, study PRJEB12502) | metagenome | biome: forest; material: soil | place: Canada | collected 2010-06-26 | depth 0.1 m
ATCTCCATCGGCGTGCTCGTGGACGCCGGCATCGTCATGACGGAAAACGTCATCCGCCACTGCGAACGCGCCGAGGAAGAATTAAACCGCCGCCTCACGCCGCCGGAGGTGTTTCAACACACGCTCGAAGCCGCCACACAGGTCGGTCGCCCGATGGTTTATTCGATGATGATCATCATCCTCGCCTTCGTGCCGGTGTTCATGCTCTCCGGTCAGGAAGGGAAACTCTTCCACCCGCTCGCCTACACCAAGTCCTTCGCGCTCCTCGGCGCGGTCGTCCTCGCCATCACCGCCGTCCCCGTTTTCTGCACCTGGCTCGTGCGCGGCCCGTTCAAACCGGAGAGCAAAAATCTGCTCATGCGCAGCCTGCTCAAGATCTACGATCCCACCCTCGACTGGGCGCTCACCCACCGCAAAAGCGTCCTCGCCCTCGCCTTCGCGCTCCTCACCTCCGCCTGCGTCCTCGCCTTCGGCCTGCCCCGTCCGGTGCTGAACAAACTCTCAACTCTCAGCCCTCAACTCTCAACTCGGCTCGGGGGCTTCGGCTCCGAGTTCATGCCCACTCTCGAAGAAGGCTCGCTCCTCTTCATGCCCGTACTTCTCCCCTCGACCTCGCTCACGGAAGTGAAGCGCATCATCGCATGGCAGGACAAAACCATCGGCAGTTACCCCGAAGTCGCCTCCGTCGCCGGCAAACTCGGCCGTGCCGACACCGCCACCGATCCCGCGCCTGTCGAGATGATTGAAACCACCATCATGCTCCGCCCGCCCTCCGAGTGGCGCCCCGGCATCACCAAGGACCAGATCATCGCCGACCTCTCCCAGCGCCTCACGCAGATCCCCGGCTACGTCCCCGGTTTCCTCCAGCCCATCGAGAACCGCATTCTGATGACGAGCACAGGCATCCGCGCGCAGGTCGGCGTAAAACTCTTCGGCGACGACCTCGATGCGCTCCAACGCAAGGCCTACGAAATCTCCCGCGTCGTCGCCACCATCCCCGGCGCCACCGGTGTCGCGCCCTCCCGCTCCCTCGGAAAACCCTACCTCGAAATCGCCGTGAAACGCAACGTCATGGGTCGCTACGGGCTCACCGTCGGCGACGTGTTTCGCTACATCGAAACCGGCATCGGCGGCACCGCCGTCACCACCACGATCAAAGGCCGCGAACGCTGGCCCATCCAGGTCCGCCTCGACCGCGCGGACCGCGACGACCTCGAAAAGCTCGGCGACCTCCTCATCCCTACGCCTTCCGGCCCGATGGTGCCGCTCAAGCAAGTCGCCGACATCAAGCGCGTCGTCGGCCCCGCCGAAATCCAAAGCGAAAACGGCCGCCTGCGCGTCTTCGTGCAGACCAACATCCAGGGCCGGGACCTCGGCGGCTTCGTCGACGAGATCAAGAAGCGCATCACCCGCGACGTGCAGCTCGATCCCGGCATGACCATCGACTACTCCGGAGAATACGAAAACCAGATCCACGCACGACGCACGCTGCTCATCGTCTTCCCGTCGGCCATCGCGATCATCTTCATCCTGCTCGTAATGACCTTCCGCAGCGTGGGCGAAGCCACGCACGTGCTGCTCGCCGTGCCCTTCGCGCTCACCGGCGGCGTGATTCTGCAGGCGATCCTCGGCTACAACTTCAGCGTCGCCGTGTGGGTCGGCTACATCGCGCTCTTCGGCACCGCCATTCAGACCGGCGTCGTCATGGTCGTTTACCTGGAGGAAGCCGTCGTAGCGCTCCGCGAAAAACTCGGACGCGAACTCACCCGCTCCGAACTCGTCACCGCCATCAAGTCCGGCGCCCGCCTCCGCCTGCGTCCGAAAGTCATGACCGTCGCCACCACCGTCGCCTCGCTCCTTCCGATCTTCTGGAGCGCCCGCACCGGTGTGGAAGTCATGCGCCCCATCGCCGCCCCCGTCATCGGCGGCATGCTGTCATCGCTGGTTCACATCCTGATCGTGACGCCCGTGATCTTCGCCTGGCTCCACGGACGTAAGCTCGCCAAAACCTGACGGATTGCACCGCGCCACGGCGTCCGCCAGGTTCGGCGCATCATGCCCACCGCGTTTACCCCGTTGAGAGTGTTGTGCACGTCTCTCCTGCTTTCGCTTGCTCTGGATGTGATCTCCGCCCCTATCCCGCCCGTCCCACTCAAGGACTTTCTCGGGATCTGCGGACACACCGTGCAGTTTCATCCCGAACGCTACGCCGGCGTGGTCAGCGTCGTGCGCGATTACCACCCCGTCTCGTGGGATCTCGCCGACGATACCGCGACTCCTGCGCCACTCCCGTTCGCCAAAAACCGCGTAAGCTGGGAGCAAATTTACGGGAGTTGGAACAAGGCCGGCATGCGCGTCCACGCCAGCCTGATGATCGACAGCATCCCCGCCACTAACTGGAAAAACATGGAAGCCGACGCCCGCGCTTATGGTCGCGCCTTCGCCCAGATGGCTGGCCCCGGTGGCAAAGCCTGGCTGGAGGCCGTCGAAATCGGCAACGAGCCGGGCAACTACTCCGACGCCGACTACGTGCGTGCCTTCGACGCCATGACCGCCGGCATCCGCGAAGGCGACCCGAAGCTCAAGATCGCCACCTGCAACGTCACCGCCGGCAAGGGCGGCAAATACGGCAAGCCCCTCTCCCTGTTTCTCAACCGCCTCGACCGCGTGGATATTTTCACCGTCCACACCTACGCGCAGACCGACGGCTGGCCCACCTGGCACCGCACGTTTCCCGAAGACCCCGCCACGCCCTACCTTAAGGACGTGCATGACGTCATCGCCTGGCGCAACGCCCATGCCCCCGGCAAGCCCGTATGGGTCACCGAATTCGGCTGGGATTGTCCTACCAGCCTTGCCGGCCGCAAGGGCGACTTCGCCAAGTGGGCTGGCAACGTGACCGACGCCGCGCAAGCCGCCTACCTGCTGCGCTCCATCCCGCTCTTCCTCGCTGAAGGTGTGGAGCGCGCCGACATCTACTTTTTCGACGACAAGGACGAGCCGCAGATGCACGGCGCGAGCGGCATCATGCGCAACGGCAAGCCCAAGCCCTCTTGGTATGCACTCCGCCAAATGCAGTCGCTTCTCGGCGACACCCATCTCGAACGCCTCGACCATGACGGCGCGTTCTACATCGCCAGCTGGCGCAAGGCCGATGGCTCCGCGTGGCTCATGCTCTGGACCGCCGAGGCCGACCGTGACAACGCTGCGACATCGCGCACGTTCGCGGCGGCCCGTATCGGCGACGCGATTCCCATGACGCTAGACGACAGCACACCGGCCGTTCTCCATGCCGCGCCCGCCGGCCCCGGCCGCTGGAGCCTGCCTGTCGGCCCGAGGCCGATTTTCATTCCGATCAAACCGTAACGCGCGCCGGACCGCCTTCGCCTCAGTGATTCGTCACGACGTCCCAGCGGTTGTCCAACCGCTGGGAAATATCCACCGGGTCGCCCACGTTCACGGTGCCCGGCGCGACTTGATAGGCGTAGACCTGAAAATGCGCCAAGTTCGCTCCACCATAGATTGTGGAAAACGCTCCGTCCACCGCGTCGAGTCCGCGTGACACGGTGATGCGCCCGATGCGCGGCACATGAAAACGCGCGTCCGTCGTGAACCAGTTTCCGCCAAGGTAAACCTCTGCATACGCGTGAAAATCCATGTGGTTCTCCGGATCAGGAAACCCGATGTCCGGCAGGTGCCCCGTGATGTAGCGCGCCGGCACGTTGAACGTGCGGTTGAGTGCGATCGCCAGATGCGCGAAGTCGCGGCACACGCCGTAGCCGCGTTGCAGGATGTCCCACGCCGAAAGGTCGGGGCGGCCTGACATGTAGCGGTATTCGATGTTCTTGTGCAGCCACAGGCTGATCGCCTGCACGCGCGGCCAGCCATGCTCGACCTGCCCGAAATGCTCCCAGGCAAAGTTGGTCAGCTTGTCCGAATCGCAATACCGGCTCGGCATCGTATAGCGCAGCAGCTCCGGCGGCAGCTTGTCGGGCGTGACCGGCGCGAGCCCGACGAGCTCGTGGTTGTCCGAACGCGAGGACACCGACACCAATGCATCATGCGTGATCACGTTGGGCCCCGGCTGAAGCGCGAGCCGCACGACGCGGTTTCCATGGACGTCCGTAAATTCATCGAAGCACAGATCATCGCCGAGCGTCAGGGCTTCCTCCAGCACGGCGTGATGCGTGCCCGGCCGCAGCTTCAAGTTCAGCAGCAGGGTCGCCGGCCCCGTGGCGTCATAAACCAGCCGGCATCCCACCCGCAGGGTAATGTCCAGATCGGGCAAGGCTGCTGGCAATGAAGTGTTCGTACTTTGATTGGTGGCACGAAGCGTGCCTCAGGCAATTTTATTTCCCTACGGTGAACACCCCATCGGCACCTCGGCATCAAATGATTTGGCATGGCGTCGCCACGAGGCTTCTGGTGGGTTTGCGCCCGTGATTCCCACCCGCAAACACCTCGACTACGCCCTTGGCTACATCGAGCTCGGGCTTTTCCCCGAGGCGCGCGAGGAACTTTCCCGCATCACCACCGCCGACCGGAAGCTGCCCGCTGTCCTCGCCGTGCTTCTGGAACTCGCCATGGCCGAAGAAACATGGACCGCCGTCATCACCTTCGCCCCGCAAGTCGCTGACGCCGATCCGTCAAACGAACGCCCTTGGATCGCCTGGGCCTACGCCTTGCGCGAGCGCCGTCAGATCGCCGAAGCCCGCGACGTGTTGCTGCGCGGCGCCGGCCTCATCTACGAGCCGTCTGTCCTCGTGGACTACAATCTCGCCTGTTATTTTTGCCTGCTCGGAGATCTCCCGGAAGCCCGCCGCCGGCTGGACTTGGTCTTCGCCCGTGATTCCAATTGGAAAACCGACGCCAAGAACGATCCTGATCTCGCCGCGCTCCACGGGCCAAAAAAGCATAAATAAACCCAAGGGATTCACCTCTCGGTTGCGTATAACCACCGAACACATGCCTTCCTTCCACATGAAATCCATCCAATCCACCCGCCTCGTTCTCACCCTCGTCCTCGGCTTTGTTGCGGCCAGCGTCTCCTTCGCCGCCGACACCTTCGATCTCGCCAAAGCCAAGGCCGCCTACCCGCTCACCACCTGCGTCGTCTCGGGCGAACCTCTTTCCGACGGCGACATGGGCCCGCCCATCGACTACGTCTACAAGCAGGAAGGCCAGCCCGACCGCCTCGTGCGTTTCTGCTGCAAGATGTGCGTCGGCAAATTCAAGAAAGACCCTGCCAAATACCTGAAGCAGATCGACGACGCGGCCGCCGCCAAGACCAAGGCCGCTCCCGCCGCCAAGGGCGATGACATGGGCGGAATGGACATGAAGTAACCGTTTCATCTCAAGCTACGGCCGGTCAGTCCTCAAACCGTTCTCCATTCGGAACGGTTTTTTTATTTCCAAACGCTCCCTCAAATGCACCTGCAAACACCAGACCGCGCCACCACCGACACTCCGGTCTACATGGGCTTGCCCCACGAACGCGTGCTGCGTCCGCGCTTCTGGGTCGCCCTGGCCCTCACGATTCCCGTCCTCGCCCTCGCAATGGGCGGCATGCCGTTCCCTCGCGCCTTTCACGGATTTCCGCCCGCCCTCAACGGCTGGCTGCAACTCGCGCTGGCCACGCCCGTCTTTTTTTGGAGCGGGCGCTTCTTCATCAGCCGCTGGTGGAAATCCCTCCGCGAACTCGATACCAACATGTTCACGCTCACCGTCACCGGCACGGGTGCGGCGTATTTCTACAGCGTCGCCGCCGTGCTCTTCGGCGATCGTTTCCCCTCATCGCTTCATCTCGAGGGCCACGGCATTCCTCTCTACTTCGAGGCCACCGCCTTCATCACGACCATCGTCCTCCTCGGACAAATTCTTGAGCAACGCGCCCACGCCCGCACCGATGCCGCCATCCGCGCGCTGATGGATCTCGCGCCTGCCACCGCCCACCGCGTGCGCGACGGTCACGAAGAAGACGTCCCGCTCGCCGACATCGCCGTGAACGATACGCTCCGCGTCCGCCCCGGCGAAAAAATTCCTGTGGACGGCACCCTCACCGGAGGCGCCAGCGACGTGGACGAATCCATGCTCACCGGCGAACCCGATCCCGTCGCCAAGCAGTCCGGCACGAAGGTCAGCGCCGGCACGCTCAACACCACTGGCTCCTTCCTCTTCCGCGCCGAGCGCGTCGGCCACGACACCTTGCTCGCCCAGATCATCCGTCTCGTCGAGGAGGCTCAGGAAAGCGAAGCCCCCATCCAACGCCTGGCCGACCGCGTCTCCCGTTGGTTCGTCCCTGCCGTCGCCGGCATCGCTATGTTGACCTTCGTTCTCTGGCTCTCGCTCGGCCCCGCCCCCGCGTTCATCCCCGCATTGGTCAACGCCGTCGCCGTCCTTATCATCGCCTGCCCCTGCGCGCTCGGGCTCGCCACGCCCGTCTCCCTCATCACCGGCATCGGTCGTGGTGCGCAAGCCGGCGTGCTCGTCAAGGACGCCGCCGCCCTCGAACGCCTCGTGGCCGCGACCACCGTGTGCATCGACAAGACCGGCACGCTCACCGAAGGAAAACCCCGCGTCGTCTCGATCCATCCCGAAAACGGCACCACCGAAAACGACCTGCTCGCCCTCGCCGCCGCCGCCGAATCCCCCAGCGAACACCCGCTCGCCCGCGCCCTCATCGCCGCCGCCAAGGAACGCAATCTCACCCTCGCCCTCGCCGAAGACTTCAAGGCCGAGCCCGGTCAGGGAGTAACCGCCCGCGTCAACAACCGCACCGTGCAGGTCGGCCGCACCCCCGAAAAAGCCGACTCCTCTTCAACCTCAACGCTTGTCGGCGTGACCGTTGACGGCGTCTTCACCGGCACCATCGCCCTCGCCGATCCGATCAAGGCCACCACCCCCGAAGCCATCCGCGAACTTCATCGCCTCGGCCTGAAAATCTTCATGGTCACCGGCGACCGCGAGGCCACCGCCCTCTCCGTCGCCGCCGAGCTCGGTCTCGACGGCTTTCACGCCGGCGTCACGCCCGCGCGCAAACAAGAGATCGTCCGCGAACATCAGGCGCACGGCGAGGTGGTCGCGTTTGCCGGCGACGGCCTCAACGACGCCCCCGCGCTCGCCGCCGCCGACGTCGGCATCGCCATGGGAACCGGCACGGATGTCGCCATGCACAGCGCCGGCCTCGTGCTCGTTAAAGGCGACCTGCGCGCCCTCGTGAAAGCCGTTCACCTGAGCCGCGCCACGCTGAGCAACATCAAGCAGAACCTGTTCTTCGCCTTTTTCTACAACGGCCTCGGCATTCCGGTGGCCTCAGGGTTGCTCTATCCGTTCACCGGATGGCTGCTCAGTCCCATGCTGGCCGGCGCGGCCATGAGCCTCAGCTCCATCAGCGTGGTCGCCAACGCCCTCCGCCTCCGCAACGTCAAACTCTAGTGTCACCTAATAGGTGACACTTTTTTATTATTTAGAGGTAAGCTGTCCGGCACACTGTCACCTATTAGGTGACAGTGTGCCGGACAGCTGTGGGTCGGCTTGCACCTTGGGACCCATCAGGCCAGAGTGGCCCCAATCTCCCATGAACCTCCGAAGCCTTTCCGTCCTTGTGTTTGCCGCCGCCGTCCTGCTCGCGCTCACCGGCTGCAGCACGTTTGAAAGCCGTTCGAAACAAAAGGCCGCCGCGTTTTCCACCCTCGACGCCGCCACGCAGGCACGTCTCAGGGTCGGCGAAATCCATCTCGGAGACACGATGGACGAGGTTTACATCGCACTTGGTTACCCCGACGAAAAACGGGACACCACCACGGAAAAGGGGAAAACCACCGCCTGGATTTACAGCACATACTGGCAGCAATATCAGGGGCAGGCCTTCGGCACCGTACCGGTCTACACCAAAAATCCGACCACTGGAAACGTATCCGTTGCCTACGTGCCTGTGAGCCAGCCGGTCTACGCCAACCGCAGCGAGGAACGTCTTCGCGTCACCTTCAAGGACGGCCTGGTTACGGTTATAGAAAAGGCCAAGTGAGCCCTGCACGCAGGCTTGCCCAACCGTGGGCGACAGGCACTCTGGGCGCGCATGCCCCACTCCACTGATCGTGATGACACGATTCACAGCGAAGCTTTTCTGGCCTCCCTGATGCGTCGTCAGCTCTGTTTGTCCATCGCTTGCGCCGCCGCGTTCCTCGTCGCATTGCTCGGTCTTCCGCTCGCCAACTACTTCGCCCCCGCCCTCATGGCCACACGGGTCGGAGGCTTCACCCTCACCTGGCTGATCCTGGGCGTGTTGTTCTTCCCTTACGTCTGGCTCATCTCGGGCGTGTTCATCAAACGCTCGCTCAAACTCGAGGCCGACGAAGCCAGGGAGATCCTTAGCAAATGAACGCCCTTACCCTCGCCTTCCTCGGCGGCGTTGATCCGTGGATCTTCGCCTTTTCGTTCATCACCGTCGCCTTCACGATCTACATGGGCTTTCGCTCTGCGAAAACCTCGAAGACCGCCGGCGACTTCTTCGTCGCCGGCCGCTCGGTCTCCGTCGGCTGGAACGCCTCCGCCATCTCAGGCGAATACCTTTCCGCCGCCTCTTTCATGGGCATCGCCGGCATGGTCATGGCCGTCGGCTACGACGCGCTGTGGTATCCGGTGTGTTACGCTTGCGGTTACCTCTTCCTGCTCCTCTTCATCGCCGGACCGCTGCGTCGCTTCGGCGCCTACACGATCCCGGACTTCGCCGAGGGCCGCTACGACTCGCCTGTCTTCCGCAAGATCGCGGTGTGCTTCGTCCTCTTCATCGGCTTCTTCTACACGATGCCCCAGATGAAAGGTGCGGGCACGACCCTCGCCTACATCTTCCCCGGCCTGCCCTACTGGGTCGGCGTAGCCGTCGTCGGTGCAGTCATCACCCTTAACGTCGCCCTCGGCGGCATGAAGGGCATCACTCTCGTGCAGGCCATGCAGTATTGGCTGAAACTTTTCGCCATCACCGTGCCGGTCTTCGTGCTCATGGCCGTCTTTGGCGGCTACGGCGCCAACCTCGGTGCCAACGACGGCCGCGTGCTCCCTGCTCCCGCCATCTCCGCCTCCGTCGAGACCTCGCTCCTCGCTCCCGCGGCTTCCTCGGAAATCATCCGCAAGCCCCTCGTCGAAAAAGCCCCCGCCGACACCGCGTGGGTTTCCCCTTTCGGCCCGCTCACGACCAAGGCCGCGAAGGCCGCCGGGCTCACCCCCGAGCAGTCCAAGCCCTACTCGCTCCTCTACACCTACTCGCTCATCATCGCGCTCGTGTGTGGCACCGCCGGACTCCCGCACATCCTCGTGCGCTTCTACACCAACCCCGACGGCGTCGCCGCCAAGCGCACCACCATGTGGGTGATGATTCTGATCGGCATCTTCTACGTGTTCCCGCCCGTCCTCGGCGTGATCGGGCGCAACCTCCTCCCGGAACTTTACGCCGCCACCGGCGCAAAGGGCACCGACAAGGTCGTGCTCGAGCTCCCGCGCATCCTGCACGAACACTACGGCGTCTGGGGCTCCATCTTGAGCGGCGTAGCCTGTGCCGGCGCGTTCGCCGCGTTCATGAGCACGTTCTCCGGCCTGCTCGTCTCGATGACGGGTGCGGTCGCCCATGACGTCTACGGACGCATGCTCCGCCCGAACGCCACGCCCGAGCAGCGCATGCGAATGTTCAAGTTCGCCGCCATCGGCATCGGCGGCGTCTCCGTGCTCCTCGGCTCGCAGGTCGAGCAGCTCCAGATCAACTTCATGGTCGGCCAGGCCTTCGCCATCGCCGCCGCGAGCTACTTCCCGCTGCTCTTCATGAGCGTCTGGTGGCGCGGCATGACGATGAAGGGCGCCGCCACGGGTATGCTGGTCGGCGGCGTCGCCGCGCTGCTGTGCATGACCATCATCAATCTGAACGACCTGAAGCTCATTGATCTGAAGGCGTTCTGGGCCGGACATCCGCTCCTGCGCATCCTGTGCGAACAGCCCGCCATCTGGTCGGTGCCTCTCGCGATCAGCCTGATGATCGTCGTCTCCAAGGCAACGTCGAAGGACATCCCGAAGGACATCCGCATGAAGATGCTCGTCCTCCACGCCCCCGAAGCCCTCGGCCTCAAGAACGAGTATATCCAGGAGCAACAGGCAGGCGCCGGCCACTGATCAGCTCCTCATTTCCATTAACCAAAGGCGGCTCCTTGCCGGGTCGCCTTTTTTGCGTCTACGCCTTGTCCTTCATTGCCCGAAAGCCTCGCTCCGCACGGCTTGAAGCAAAGGACTGCGCTGTCCCGCCGACAGGTCCCGCCGGTAGTCGTTGGCCAGTTCCCAGATGATCGCCCCGCCCAGTTTCATCCGGCGCGCATAATCGATTTTGAGGCGCAAGGAATGTTCGTTATCGAAGGAGATAAACGCACCAGGCTTTGATCCCTCGGCAGCCACGCTCAGATAAGGCACGCCGGCCGTCTCATCCCAGTGGTATCGCTCGGGCTTGAAATAGGTTTTCATAAGCTCGGTATACGAGATGTCCCTGGTTTTCACTCCCTTGATCGGTTGCCTGGGCGCGGAGGCTCCCGACCACACGTAGGCATAAAATGCCACGCCCAGACCGAGTTTGTCCGGACTGACGCCCGCAGCCAGCCACTCGCGGACTTTCATATCTAGGCTCGGCAACTCCCGCTCCGTTCCCGGGAATTTATACCCGCCGTTGTTCCATAACGCCGAATTGTGCCACGTCACCCAGCCCTCCCACGTGCCGCTGAAAGCGTAGGTCATCAAGTTGAGCTGATCGAATTGATCCTGCATACCCGCAAATGTCCCCGGCAGATCCGCCACCGCCGCCGTCAGCAATGCGTCCGGATTGCTCCGCTTCAACGCCACGCGCAATTCATGGATGAACAGCACGTAAGTCGCGGCATCCCGCGCCTCCACCGGCTCCATGTCGATGTCCAGTCCGTCATAACCGTGCGAGCGCGCCGCCTCGACCAGCGTCCGGACAAAGCCCGCCCGCTTGTCCTCGGCGAGAGCCTCGCGAAAAACCGGCGCACTATCCGCGCCGCCCACGCACAGGAGAACCTTCCGGCCGGCAGCATGGGCTATGCGCACCGTCTCCTTGACAAGGCTTTCATTCAACCCGTGCTTCGCCCAGTCCAGGCCGCCATCCGCCCTCGGCATCACGGAAAACTGCACGAGATGCGTAATCGCCCGGAAATCGATTTCGACAGGAGGAAGCGTGCGCTGCTCCCAACCCGGGTAGTAGGCCGTGATCCAGAGCAACGAAGACTCACTCTTTGATGGCAAATCCGCCGCCCGGCCCGCAAGCGCCGGTCCCAGGACCGGCAGACCGAGGACCAGAAATCGGAGCAGGGAAATCATGCGCTTACTCCCGCTTGAGTTCGCGCGTCATGAGCGCCGCGAGCGCCTCCTCCGGGGCGCGGCCTTCGTAAAGGATGCGCTTCGTCTCCGCCAAGATCGGTGCATCGAGCCCGCGGGCGGCGCACAGCCCGGCGAATGATTGCGTCGTGCGGTAGCCCTCGACGACCGACTTGCTGGCGGCAAGCAGGTCGGCGACTTTTTTGCCTTCACCGAGATGCTGGCCAAACGTGCGGTTGCGGCTCCATGCACCGGTGCATGTCGCGACAAGATCACCGAAGCCGCTCAACCCGTAAAACGTATCGGCCTTCGCGCCGAGTGCCGTGCCCACGCGCACCATCTCGGCCAGCGCGCGGGTGAGCAGCGCCGCCTTGGCGTTGTCGCCGAGCTTCAGGCCGTCGCAACAACCGGCGGCGATCGCGTAGATGTTTTTCAGACAGCCGCCGAACTCGATGCCCGCGACATCATCGCTCGTGTAAACTCGCAGCGTCGGCCCGCTGAGCGCGGCCTGCACCTCGGCGAGAAATGCATCGGTCTTCGTCGCGGCCAAAACCATCGCGGACGGTTTTCCGCGAGCCACCTCGGCGGCATTGGTCGGGCCCGTGAGCGAACCCGCCGCATAATCCGGCAGCACCGCCGTGATGACCTCGCTCGGACGCAAATGCGTGCCGAGTTCGAGCCCCTTGGCGAGTGAGACGATGAGCTTGAGCTGCGTGGCGAGCCCGAGATTGGCTCGCAGCCGTTCGCACGTCTCACGCAACGCCTGTGACGGACACGCGAGCAGCACGACCTCGGCCTCCATGAGAACGGGAGTGAGCTCATTCCCGATCTGGATGCTGAGCGGAAGTTTGAGCCCCAGCAGGTAATCGGTGTTTTCGCGCGTGGAAGCGATGGCCAGCGCCTGCTCAAACCGGCGCGGCACAAGCGTGACGGTGTGCCCAAGCCGCGAGAGATGGATCGCAAACGCGGTTCCCCAAGCTCCGGCTCCGATGACGGCGAAATTCATCCACGGAAATTAGCCCACGGAACACACGGAACACACGGAAAAAAGACGCTCGAAAGTAGACGCGGCATCTTGCCGCGTTGTTAGTCAGGCAAACGCGGCGAGACGCCGCGTCTACCTTGTTCTCATCACTTCAAAAACGCCGGGATTTTCTCGCTCGCGATCTGTTGCTCGAAGGTTTCGCGGGCGTTGATCAGCTCAAACGTTCCGCCCTTCACCAGCACCTCGGCGGCCATCGCGCGGGTGTTGTAGCGGCTCGCCATCGTGTAGCCATACGCGCCTGCACTCATGAAGGCGATATACTCGCCTTCGCCGACTTCCTGAAGCTGGCGGTCCTTCGCGAAACAATCGCCGCTTTCGCAGATGGGGCCGACCACGTCGGCCACCAGCGC
>FSTE01000225.1_pt1 | contig 12745 bp, 6 predicted proteins | sample 1637071 | NCBI WGS metagenome assembly FSTE01 (sample SAMEA3914818, study PRJEB12502) | metagenome | biome: forest; material: soil | place: Canada | collected 2010-06-26 | depth 0.1 m
TTATCTATCTGGTGCAGCTCGGTCTGTTCATCGTCGTGACCTATCTGAGCACGGTGATCGCGCTGCGCGGCAAGGATGAATTCAACCTCGTCATCCCTTATGTGAGATTTGTGCCACACGAAGTGGATGTCCCCTTGGTAGTGCTCGACACAAGCGCGCTCATCGACGGACGCATCCTTCGGATATACCAGACCGGGTTTTTGAGCGCGGCGCTGGTTGTCCCGCGTTTTGTACTGACTGAATTGCAGAGCATCGCGGATTCGCATGATCCCAAAAAACAAACTCGCGGACGCCGGGGCCTTGAGATGCTTGGCGAGTTGAGGAAAATCAAAAACCTCGATCTCCGCATTCACGAGAGTGAGGTGGCCAAGCGTCAGGACATCGACGCAAAACTTGTGTTCCTAACCCAGTCAATGCGCGCGAAACTGCTTACCACCGACTATAATCTTTCCAAGCTGGCCGAATTTCACGGCGTATCGTGGCTCAATCTCAACCAGCTCGGCAAGGCGATGCGGCCCGAGCTGGTGATCGGCGAGGTGATCGAGGTCGAACTGGTCAAGTCGGGCAAAGAGGAAGGGCAGGCGATCGGTTATCTCGACGACAACTCAATGGTGATCGTCAGCGGAGGCCGCCCGCATATCGGACGGATTGTGCCCGTGGAAATCACCAGCGTCCTGCCGTCCTCTTCGGGCAAGATGGTGTTCGCCTGTTTGGTTGAGGAATAAGACCACCCTTTGGGCAGGTTAACGGGTTGTGCCAGGCTCTGATGCAATGGTGGAGCAGACCAGGATCAAACTGGCGACCTCGTCGTTGCGAACGACGCGCTCTATCAACTGAGCTACTGCCCCCTTGCATTGCCGCATCCGAATCCATGGCCGAAGGCCTGTCCGAATTGCGAAGGAACAGGTAAAAGTCCTGAAACGAGCGGCGCAAGCTGATTGTCTGTGATCGGTCAAATCACCAAGATGCAGTCACAGTTTCAGGTCTTTCGCGTAGCCGGTGAGTTCCAGATAAGCCGAACCGATTTCACGGCCATCGCCCGCGCGCACACGACACGCGCCTTCCCAATACGGAATGCCGCCGAGCCGTCCGGCCAACTCCTGATTCTGCACCAGCGGCTCAAGGATGAACGACGTCTCGTGCTGCGTCGCCGGATCAGTGGTCGTGATGCGTACGCGCGCCGGATAGACCGCGCCCGTGGACGGACTCTTCCAACTCGACATCACTTCCCATTTGAAACCGATCTTCTTCGTGTGACCGGTGGAGTCCACCCAAGTGAGTGACGATGCCGGGTCCGCCGTGCCATCGCGCAGTCGAAGACGATAAAACATGATCTCGCGGCCGTCGTTGAACTGGATGCCGGCCCAGTCCCAGCCGACCTGATTTGCCCCCAGTTGACTGCTGCTGATCTCGTGATCCATCCACGTTTCTCCGGTTACGGCGATTTTTTCATCACCCAACGCCAGCATGCCTTCCGTGCGAAGCCGAGGGAAGGTGAGGTAGTAGCTCGCAGCGGTTGGCTCCGCGCCTTTTCGCGAGACGCCGTTGTCGCCGAAAACGACAAGTGACTTGGCGGGCGTGAGACTCAGCTCGAAGAGCACGTCGGCGCGCACTCCGCCGTGGAGTTCCATGCGGGCGCTCGCCGCGTCAGTCATGCGCAACGACCACGGTCCGTTGCGGACGTCGAGCGCACCGGTTGCCGCGTCAGCGTCCCAGCCTTCGCGGTTGAGCCGCTCCTGATAATAGAACTTTCCGGTCTTCGGATCGATCACCGCCATGTGGGCCAAATAAATCTGCGTGGACCTGTCAGGTGCCGCGCTGCGAAAAAACGTCGCCTGATATCCGAAGCGCCGGCCGTCCTTTGCGAACAGGTGGCCGGTGAGATACCACCATTCGAGTTTGAATTCGGGATGTGACCCGTGGTCGCGCGGAAACGAAAACTCATGACCGGGCTGCGGCACGGCAAAGCCGCCGGCCGTGGTGAGTGGAGTTTGTGCGCGCGCACAAACAGCGAGGACCGCCAAAACTCCGATGATAAATGCAAGCCGGTATTTCATGGGTTATTCCTCTCTGTCCGCAGGTAAGTCCGCTCCCCAGAGCCCCACGCAATAACTCACGACCCAGCCGGTTGCGCTGATGGCCAGTCCAAGGGCGGGCAACTGTCCCCAAGGCAGGGCATAGCTCAGCGTCCAGCCAAACGATTGTTTGTTGATCACATGAATGAGCAGCCACCCCAGGGCGAGGCTGAGGACGAGTCCCCCCGCAGCCGCGCATAACGAAACCGCCAGGCCCTCAACCGATGACGCAAACGCGATTTCCCGACGTTTAAACCCGAGGGCTCGCAAGGTCGTGAGTTCTTCGCGGCGGTCGAGCAGGACGCTCACCAGCGTGAGGCCGAGACCGGTCACAGCCACGATCACCCCGATCACCTCCAGCGCGTAGGTGATCGAAAATGTCTGCCGGAAAATCCGCAGCACTTCATCGCGCAGCCGTGCGTTGGTAAAAAGCGACAGGCCGGGATAGCGGAGGACGAGTTCGGCCCGCAACGTGTCGGGATCGACGCCGGGCTTAACGTAGAGCGAGACGTTGGTGACCGTGTTGTCGGAAAACCACGCACTCACATGCCGCCGGTCGATGAGGATGGAGCCGCGCTCGTTGCCATAGTCGGCAAACACGCCGGCAATCACCACGGTTTTGATCCCGTCCGGCGTGGGCACCTTGACGCTGTCGCCGCGCCCCACGTTGAAACGCGCGGTGAAGGTCTCGCTCACCAGTGCTCGCGTGCCGTCAGGGGAGGGCGCGAAGACCGGATCATCTTTGGCGGGTGCCTCGATCCAAGGCAGATCGGGCCGCGTCGCCGGATCGTCGAGATCCACGCCGGACAGGATGGTGGCGATGTGATCGATCTCGATGGGGTAGGCGACAAGCATGGCGACATGAGCCACGGCCGGGTGGGTGGCGAGCGCATGCGCGGCGGAGGCGGAGATGCGATTTTGCGACGAGGCGCTTTGCGCGCCGCTGCTAGAGATGTAGAGATCGGCCTGCAAGGTGCGCCGAACCCAGCCCTGCATGGTTTGCTCAAAACTCGCGACGAGAATGGCCATGCCGGCCGTCATGCCGATGGCGCACACCAGCGCCGCCGCCGCGAGCCGATGCCTTCCGGAGGGCTTGCTCAAGTGACCAAGCGCAACTCGCACCGGCGCGCTGCGCATCCCGAACCCGCGTCCCGCGCGGGCGAGCGGCGGCAGTAGAAACGCGCACAAAATCCCGGTTCCGAAAATCCATAGGAACGCGGCGGCATAGCCTGCAACAGGAAACCGGCTGCCTCCGGCGAAGTGCAACGGAGGCAGCCGCGTGCAGAGAATGCCCGCCAGCACGCAAGCCGTCCCTGCGGCGAAGCTGCGCATCATGCGATGACCGGCGGCAGGGGCGGCTCCGCGTTGAAGCACCTGCGCAGGCGGCGTGCGGGCGGCTTCGCTGGCCGGCCACCAGCCGGCGATCAACGCGGTGACCAATCCAAGGCCCAGGCCGATGCCGATCTCTACTGTCGTCAGGTTGGCGGAGCTTACCGTCGTGGCGTAATAGAGCGCGTTGACCGTTTGGCCAACTGCGCGGACCGATGCCTGCGCGCCCGCCCAGCCGAGCAGCAGGCCGAGTGCACCGCCGAACACGCCGAGGATGGCCGATTCCGCCAGCCAGCTTCGGCGGATGGTTGATTCCTCGACGCCGAGCGAGCGCAGGATGGCAATCTCGGGGCGGCGGCGCACGACCGCCCCGTCGAGCGCCTGAAAAATCAAATACAGCCCCACCAGCAGCGCGATGAGGGACAGGATGGTGAGGTTGAGGCGAAAGGCGCGGGTCATCGTCTCGGCGGCGTCGCGACGCGCGCCCGGGGCGGTGACAATCCACCGATCGCCGGAGCGCCCGAGTTTTTTGAGGATGGGTTGGAGTTCCGCGCGGCGCTCCGTGATGCGAGGACCGGATTCGACTAGAAATTCGACACGATCAACGCGGCCGGTTTTTCCGGTGAGCTCCTGAAGGCGGGCGAGATCAAAAATGAACAGATTAGGCGGTGCGCGCGGCGCGTCGATGGCTGTGGGAATGATGCCGGCGACCGGCAGGGTGCGCACAGTCTCGTCGATCACGAGGTTGAGTGTCGTGGGTAAAACAGGGGCGAAATCGCGGCTGATCCAAACCCAAGGCGTGGCTTTCACGGCGTCCCAAAACGCTTCGTTGCCATCGGGTGGAGCTGCGCCGGTTAGGGCATCGCCCGTCTGGCCGTAGAATGGCCTGTCCTGGGGGCGGGCGAGATTGACGATGGAAACCAGATCGACCCCCAGCAGGGTATAGGTGGGGCGTCCAAAACGGTTTTCCGCACCGGGCGTGGGAGGAGGAGAGGCGGTGGCTTCTACAATCGGGATGATGTGCACCGGGCGAGAGCCGAGTGCCTCGCGCAACTCCGGCAGGACGCTCTCGGGAAGCGTGCCGGCGGGAGCTTGGATGATCCAATCGCTCTGGCCGGTGAGCGTGTCGGTGAAATTGGAAAAACTCGCGACGGCTGCATGGTTGGCCAGCCGGATCGACACGAAGACGGCCACACCCAGAGAAAGGATGAGAACAAGCAGCGTGCTTTGTTTGGGCGCGGTTCGCCAATGCCGCAGGGTGATGCGGCGGAGCAGGAGAGCGGTCAACGGCACGCTCATGAGACGTGACTGACGCGACCGTCGCGCAGATTGATGCGGCGGTGGCAGATGGCGGCGGCTTCTTCGCTGTGCGTCACAAGCACGAGGGCGGTCTGGGTTTCGTCGGTCAGTTCGCGCAGGAGGGCGAGGATGTTGGCGCCGTTGGCGGAATCGAGATTGCCGGTGGGTTCGTCGGCCAGAATCAGATCGGGCCGGTGGATGAGCGCGCGGGCAATGGCGATGCGTTGCTGCTCACCGCCGGAAAGCTGGGAGGGCAGGGCGTCGGCTCGATGAACGAGGCCCACGCGCCGCAGGAAATGATCAACGCGTTCTGCGCGTTCGGCGGCGGGCAGGCCGACGAGCTGAAGGGGAAGCTCAATGTTCTCCGCGGCGCTCAAGGTCGGCAGGAGATGGAAAAACTGAAACACGGTGCCCACACGTTCGCGCCGCAGCCGGGCGAGGCCGTCGCTGTCCAGCTGGTCAATGCGCAGATCATGAAGCGTGATGCTGCCGGAGTCGGGCCGGTCCACGCCGCCCAGACAGTTGAGCAGGGTGGTCTTGCCGCTGCCCGAAGGTCCGGTCAGGGCGATGCGTTCGCCGGCCGCGATCGAAAACGACACGGTGTCGAGCACTCGGCGGGAGCCATAGTTTTTGGTAACGGCTTCCGCCTGAAGGACCGTGGTGGAGGCATGGGGCATGGTCCGCACCAAATGCCTGTCTGTCGGAAACGCCAATCTGCGAATTCAAATAAGGCCGAATATGTCCCAACGGAACAAGTTCATTGACCACCCCAGCATATGCGACGTAGTGAAAACAAGCTTTGTGACGAGGAACCAGTGTCCGTTCTGGTAACCGAGCCTGAAGCATCTTTTCTGTTCCCATGCCCGATCCCGCCGTAAAACCGCCGACCATTTTGGTAATCGATGATGACGCCGAGGTGCGTTACTCGCTCAGCCGCGTCCTCTCTTCAAAAAAATACCAGGTCATCGAAGCCCCCAGCGGCGAGCAAGGCGTGGCCATCGTCAAAAAAGGACCCACCCCCGACCTTATCTTCCTGGATATCCGCATGAGCGGCATGAGCGGCCTCGAAGCCCTCCAGCACATCCGCTCGGCCAACCCCAAGCAGCTCGTGGTCCTCATGACCGCCTTCGGCACGGCCCAGACCGCCATCGAGGCGATGAAATACGGCGCGTTCGACTACATCATGAAGCCCTTCGATCCGGCGAAGGTGCTGGCGATCGCCGAGAACGCGCTGAAGGCCTACGCCGACATGCGCGCGGTCAGCAATTACAAGCCTACCATCAACAGCGACGACTACAAGGAAGGCATTGTCGGCTCCTCGCCTGTCATGCAGGACGTTTTCAAGATCATCGGCCAGGTGACCGCCAGCGACGTCACTGTCATGATCACGGGCGAGAGCGGAACCGGCAAGGAACTGGTCGCCCGTTCCATCTGGAAGCACTCGCATCGCGCGGCCAAGCCCTTCATCGCCGTCAACTGCGCCGCCATCCCTGATAACCTCATCGAGAGCGAACTCTTCGGTCATGAGAAAGGCTCCTTCACCGGCGCGACCGGCCAGCGTTTCGGCAAGTTCGAACTTTGTGACGGCGGCACCATCTTCCTAGATGAAATCGGCGACATGGCCCTCGCCACGCAGACGAAAATCCTGCGCGTGCTCCAGCAGGGCGAGATCCAGCGCGTAGGCGGCACCGACACCATCAAGGTCGACGTCCGCATCATTGCCGCGACCAACAAGGACCTTGAGGAAATGGTGAAGGCGAAGACCTTCCGAGAAGACCTTTATTACCGCCTCAACGTCGTGCGCATCAAGATGCCTGCCCTGCGCGAACGCGTGGACGATGTCCCCCAAATCCTCGATTTCTGCATCCAGAATCTCGTGAAGCAGAAGAAGGCCCGCGTGAACAAGGTTTCACCCGAGGCCCTCGCCGTGCTCACCCGCTACCGCTGGCCCGGCAACGTGCGCGAGCTGGAGAACGTGATCTACCGCAGCGCGGTCATTGCGCAGGGCGACACCATCCTGCTGAAGGACCTTCCGCTGGAAATTCGTGATTCGGTGGGCGTTCCGCCGCTTGCGCCTTCCTTTGTCAACAGCCCGGGCAACACGGCCGTCCCCTTTGAGACGGCCCGCACCACCTCGTCGGAAAGCGCGAGCCTCGCGACCGCGAAGATCGTCGCCGAGAGCATCTCCTCGGGCGCCCCCGCGCTGACCGTCGAACGCGCCTTGGATTTTCTGCATGTGCAGCTCAGCGAACTCGAGGAGCCGATCATGGAGCGTCTCGAACGTGAAATGATTATCCGGGTGCTCGCCGCCACCGATGGTAACTTGCTGAAGGCCTCGGAAAAACTCGGCATGACCCGCGCCACCCTGCGCAAGCGAGTCGATGAGCTGGGATTAAAGATCTGAAGAGGGCCGTCCCGGAATTGTTAACCACCTAATAGAAGCCCCCAACGGGGAGCTTCCGGTGGGAGCGGTTCCGGCCAATGGCCTCCACGGTCAAGTGGAGGGGCCGCCGATGCCGCGTGGAAGTGAACGAATATCGGCGTTCATCTCGGTTCAAATGCCCATGGATTTCAGGGGCCTTCTAGACCGGCTCTTACCGCGATGCTTCATAGGTAAAAACCCGCCGTCCTCCCCCTTGTGGGATCACCCTTCACGGCATTCACGACGAGCAGGATGGTGGTGATCGAGGCTTTATCGATAAGGACCGTCGGCCGACATGGCTGAGCTACGGGCTTCGTTGAGAGTGAATTTACTGCGGACGACTTTCTTGAACGGCGTCTTGGGGTTGTTGCGGATATCAACGTAGAGCGGGTGAATAACATCCTGGCGCTTGCCAGCGCCGATGACGCTCGGGGTGGTGCAGCGGTTACGGGCATTTTATGCCACCTATTTCTTTTTACCGTGGAACCCGCGATGCGCAAAAACGTCTTCATTTCAATCGGTTGGCGGCGAGCATCGTTATCCACGGCCCGAAGCGGGGCCGGAAGCGGGCACTCGGTGTTCCAACCCTCCCGCCCATGGCTTCACTCCCTGAACATCCCGAAAACCCATCCTCTTCGCCGCTCGGTCCGTCTGCCGCGCCGGGCCGCTCCGCCCATCCTTGGATCAAGTGGCTGCTTATCGTCGCAGCCATTTCTGGGATTTTCTATGCGGTCTTTCTACGACCGTCGTCCCATCGGACAGGTCCGGCCCGCACCGGCGGCGGCGCGATGCCGGTGACCGCCGAGACGGCGCGCACGACGGATCTCAACGTGAGGATTGTCGCTCTTGGCACGGTCACGCCGGTCTACACCGTGACCGTCCGCAGCCGGGTCGACGGCGAACTCCAGAAGATGTATTTTGAGGAGGGCAAGACCGTCGAGGCCGGCGCTCCTCTGGCGGATCTGGATCCCCGTCCGTTCGAGGTGGTGAAGCTGCAGGCCGAGGCCCAACTCGCAAAAGACAACGCCCTGCTCGAAAACGCGCGCGTGGACCTCAAGCGCTTTCAAACGTTGCTCGAGCAGGACTCCGTGGCCGGACAGCAGGTGGATACCCAGGCCGCCCTTGTGAGGCAGTATGAGGCCTCTCTGAAGGTCGATCAGGCGCAGGTCGCCAGCGCCGCCCTGCAGCTCGCCTACGCGCACGTCACCGCACCGATCACGGGACGCATCGGCCTGCGCTCCGTGGATCAGGGCAACATCGTGCATGCCTCCGATGCCAACGGCATCGCCGTGATCACGCAGATGCATCCCATCACGGTGCTCTTCTCCATCCCGCAGGACGACATCCCGAAGGTGCTTAAAAATCTGGCGACGGACGAAGCCATGCTGGTCGAGGCTTTCGACCGTGACGGACGCACCAGGCTCGCCACCGGCAAGCTTGTGACCTTGGACAACCAAATCGACCCGAGCACGGGCACGGTGAGGCTGAGGGCGGAGTTCGCCAATACCGACGAGGCGCTGTTTCCCAACCAGTTCGTGAACATCCAACTCGTCGTGGAACGGCTGAAGGCCGTGACGGTGGCGCCGGCCGCCGCCGTGCAGCGCGGCACGATGGGCACGTATGTTTACGTGGTCGGCGCGCAAAAGACGGCGTCCGTGCGCACGGTCGAGACGGGGCCTTCGGAACAGGGCATGATCGCGATCACCAAGGGGCTCGCCCCGGGCGAGCTCGTGGTCGTGGACGGGGTGGACAAGCTGCGCGAAGGTTCCGCCGTTGAACTCGTGGGCCGCGACTCGGGAACGCCAGCCGGCACCCCCGGCACCTCGAAACGCAAGCACCCGGCCGGCGGCGCCGCACCGGCGAAGCAGTAAGCCTCCGCTCCAACGCGTTCACGTGAATCCGTCCAAGCCGTTTATCCTGCGTCCCGTCGCGACCTCGTTGTTCATGGTCGCCATCCTGCTGGCGGGAGCCTTCGCCTACCGTCTGCTGCCGATCTCCGCCCTGCCGCAGGTCGATTATCCGACGATCCAGGTGGTGACGCTTTATCCCGGCGCGAGTCCCGAGGTCATCACCTCGTCTATCACGGCGCCACTGGAACGCCAGTTCGGCCAGATGCCGGGTCTTGCCCGCATGGCTTCGACCAGTTCGGGCGGCGCCTCGATGATCACGCTGACCTTCAGCCTCGACCTGACGCTCGATGTGGCCGAGCAGGAAGTGCAGGCCGCGATCAACGCCGCGTCGAACCTGCTGCCCACCGATCTTCCAACCCCGCCGATCTACAACAAGGTAAACCCCGCCGACGCGCCCATCCTCACGCTCGGCATCACCTCCGCGACCATGCCGCTGCCGCAGGTCGAGGACCTGGTCGACACACGGCTCGCGCAAAAACTGTCGCAGATCGCCGGCGTGGGCCTGGTGAGCATCAGCGGCGGCCAGCGCCCGGCGGTGCGCGTGCAGGCCGACCCCCGCGCCCTCGCCGCGCAACAACTGACCCTCGACGACGTGCGGACCGCCATCGGCGACGCCAACGTCAACCAAGCCAAGGGGAGTTTCGACGGACCGGCGCGCGCCTCGACCATCGACGCCAACGACCAGCTCAAATCGGTCTCCGACTATGAGAAGCTGATCATCGCCTACCGCAACGGCGCCCCCATCCGCCTGCGCGACGTCGCCAAGGTCGTGGACAGCGCGGAGAACGTCCAGCTCGCCGCCTGGGCCAACGACCGCGCCGCCATCATCCTGAACATCCAGCGCCAGCCGGGCGTGAACGTCATCGCGGTGGTCGACCGCATCAAACAACTGCTGCCCAAATTGCAGGCGGGACTGCCCGCCTCGATCGAGGTCGTTCCGCTTACCGACCGCACGGTGACGATCCGCGCCTCGGTGGCGGACGTGCAGACGGAGTTGTTCATCGCCATCGCGCTCGTGGTGATGGTCGTGTTTCTTTTTCTTCGCAACATCCCGGCGACGATCATTCCGGGCGTCGCCGTCCCGCTGTCGCTGGTGGGCACCTTCGGCGTGGTTTATCTCGCCGGCTTCAGCATCAACAACCTCACGCTGATGGCGCTGACCATCGCCACCGGCTTCGTGGTGGACGACGCCATCGTGATGATCGAGAACATCTCGCGTTACATCGAGAAGGGCGAGCCGCCCCTCGAAGCCGCGCTCAAGGGCGCCGAGCAGATCGGTTTCACCATCATCTCGCTCACGGTGTCCCTCATCGCCGTGCTGATTCCCCTCCTCTTCATGGGCGACGTGGTCGGTCGGCTCTTCCGCGAATTTGCGATCACCCTCGCTGTGGCGATCCTCATCTCGGCGGTGGTCTCGCTGACGCTCACGCCGATGATGTGCGCCAAACTGCTGCACCACACGCCGGAGGAAAAGCAGGGGCGTTTCTTCCGGGCGAGCGGCCGTTTCCTCGACGGGGTGATCGCGCGCTACGGCGCCATGTTGCAATGGGTGCTCAAGCGCCAGTTGCTCACGCTCGGCGTCGCAGCCGGCACGCTGTTGCTCACCGTCGTGCTCTATATCGTCATCCCGAAGGGCTTTTTCCCGGTGCAGGATACGGGCGCCATCCAGGGCATTTCGCAGGCCGTGCAATCCATCTCCTTCCCCTCGATGGCGGACCGCCAGCAGGCGCTGGGCCGCCTGATCCTGGCCGACAAGGATGTCGCCAGCCTTTCCTCCTACATCGGCGTCGATGGCACCAACTCCACGCTCAACAGCGGGCGTTTCCTGATCAACCTCAAGCCGCAGCACGAGCGCACGAGCAGCGCCACCGAGATCATTCGCCGTCTTGAGCCGAAGCTCGCGGCGCTGCCCGGCATCAGGCTCTACCTGCAACCCGTGCAGGACCTCTCGATCGAGAGCACCGTCAGCCGCACGCAATACCAGTTCAGCGTCGAGTCGGCGAATCCCGCCGAACTCGCCCTCTGGGTTGACCGTCTCGTCGATGGGCTCGGCAGGCTGCCGGCCCTCGCCGATGTCGCGAGCGATCTCCAAAACGAAGGCCTCCAGGCCTACATCGACATTGACCGCGACTCGGCCGCGCGACTCGGCGTCACGGTCGCCGCCATCGACAACGCCCTCTACAACGCCTTCGGCCAGCGCCTCGTCTCGACGATTTTCACCCAGTCAAACCAGTATCGCGTGGTGCTCGAGGCGCCCCCGGCGCTCCAACTCGACCTGACCGCGCTGGAGAACCTTTACGTGACCTCCGCGACCGGCGCGCAAGTGCGGTTGACCGCCGTCGCGCAAGTGGGCGAACGGCAGGCGCCGCTGGCGATCAATCACGTCGCCCAATTTCCCTCCGCCACGATCTCGTTCAACCTCGCCCCCGGCTATGCGCTGGGCGACGCGGTGAAGGCCATCGAGGCCGCCGAACGCGACATGGCGGTGCCGCCAAGCGTCCAGACGAGCTTCCAGGGCGCGGCGGCGGAGTTCAGCGCCTCGCTCACCAACACGCTTTTCCTTATCATCGCCGCCATCATCACGATGTATATCGTCCTGGGCGTTCTCTACGAGAGCTACATCCATCCCGTCACGATCCTCTCGACGCTTCCGTCGGCGGGGGTCGGCGCCCTGCTGGCGTTGCAGATCGCCAAAACCGACCTGGGCATGATCGGCATCATCGGCATCATTCTGCTCATCGGCATCGTGAAGAAAAACGCGATCATGATGATCGATTTCGCGCTCCAGGCGGAGCGCGACGAGGGCATGACTCCGGCCGAGGCGATCTATCAGGCCTGCCTTCTGCGCTTCCGCCCGATCGTGATGACCACGATGGCGGCCCTGCTGGGGGCGCTGCCGCTGATGCTCGGCACCGGCGTGGGCTCCGAGCTGCGCCACCCCCTCGGCATCACGATGGTGGGCGGACTCATCTTCAGCCAGATGCTGACCCTCTTCACCACGCCGGTCATCTACCTGATGTTTGACCGCCTGTCGCATCGGTTCCGTAAAACCTCTCCGACGACCGCCGCCGTGTCATGAGCCTTTCCGAACCCTTTATTCGCCGGCCTGTCGCCACGACGCTGCTCACCGCAGGCGTCGCCCTGGCGGGCATCCTGGCGTATCGCCTGCTGCCGGTGTCGCCTCTGCCACAGGTGGATTTCCCGACCATTTCCGTTTCCGCCAACCTGCCCGGGGCGAGTCCGGAAACCATGGCGTCCACCGTGGCCACTCCGCTGGAACGCGCGCTCGGCCGCATCGCCGGCGTGACCGAGATGACCTCGTCCAGTGCGCTCGGCTCCACCAACGTCACCCTGCAGTTTGACCTGAGCCGGGACATCGACGGCGCGGCCCGCGACGTGCAGGCGGCCATCAACGCCGCCCGCAGCCTGCTCCCGACCGGGTTGCCGAGCAACCCGACCTATCGCAAGGCCAACCCCTCCGACGCGCCGGTGATGATCCTGGCGCTCACGTCGGATACACTCGACCGGGGACAGATGTATGACTCGGCGTCCACCATCCTTGCGCAGGCCCTCTCCCAGATCGACGGGGTGGGGCAGGTGACCATTGGCGGCAGTTCGCTCCCCGCCGTGCGGGTCGAGCTCAATCCCGCGGCGCTCAACCGCTACGGGATCTCCACGGCGAGCGTGCGCACGGCGATCTCGACGACGAA
>FSTE01000231.1_pt1 | contig 12697 bp, 11 predicted proteins | sample 1637071 | NCBI WGS metagenome assembly FSTE01 (sample SAMEA3914818, study PRJEB12502) | metagenome | biome: forest; material: soil | place: Canada | collected 2010-06-26 | depth 0.1 m
CTCCTGCGCGTGAATTCCGACGGCTCCCGCGTCCTCCTGAAGGACGTCGCCCGCATCGAGCTCGGCAGCGAGAACTACACCACCAATGCCCGTTTCAGCGGACAACCCGCAGCCGGCATGGCCATCCGTCCCTCCACCGGCGCCAACGCCCTCGACACCGTCGCCGGTGTCCGCAAAAAAATCAGCGAAATGGAGCCCTTCTTTCCGGCCGGCGTGAAGGTTGTCTATCCGCTGGACACGACTCCCTTCGTGCGGCTTTCGCTCAAGGAAGTCATCAAGACGCTCTTCGAAGCCATCGTCCTGGTTTTCCTGGTGATGTATCTTTTCCTGCAAAATTTCCGCGCCACGCTCATCCCCACCATCGCCGTGCCCGTCGTGCTCCTCGGCACGTTCGCCATCATGTCGATTGCCGGGTTTTCCATCAACACCCTCACCCTCTTCGGCGTCGTCCTCGCCATCGGATTGTTGGTGGACGATGCGATCGTCGTGGTTGAAAACGTCGAACGCATCATGACCGAGGAAGGCCTGCCGCCCGTCGAGGCGACGCGAAAGTCCATGGATCAGATCACCGGCGCTCTGGTCGGCATCGGCCTCGTGCTCGCGGCGGTGTTCGTCCCCATGGCGTTCTTCAGCGGTTCCACCGGTGTCATTTACCGCCAGTTCTCCATCACCATCGTGTCGGCCATGGCTCTGTCCGTCTTCGTCGCCATCGTGCTCACGCCCGCCCTCTGCGCGACTCTCCTGCAACCTGTCGCCAAAGGACAACACCACGGAAAACGAGGCTTCTTCGGCTGGTTCAACAAGGTCTTTGATCGCAATGCCGACCGCTATGCCGTCGGGGTTGGCGGCCTCATCAAACGCAAAGGCCGCTCGTTCCTCGTCTACGGCCTGATCCTCGGGGCGCTGGCTTTCCTGTTTGTCCGCATCCCCTCCGGTTTCCTTCCGGCGGAGGACCAGGGCATCATGTATACCCAGGCGCAACTCCCGCCCGGTTCAACCAGCGAACAGTCACTGGAAGTCCTCAAAAAAATCGAGCACCACTTCCTCGTCGACGAAAAGGAAAACGTCGAAGGCATGTTCGGCGTCACCGGCTTCAGTTTCAGCGGATCGGGCCAGAATCAGGTCTTCGGCTTCATCCGCTTCAAAGACTGGGAAGAGCGCAAGCACGACAGCCAGAAGGTCGCCGCCATCCAAAAGCGCGCCATGGCCAGTTTCTCGCAGATCAAGGAAGCCTTTGCCTTCGCCTTTGTCCCTCCCGCCGTCTTCGAACTTGGCAGCGCCACGGGCTTTGATTTCCGCCTCACCGACAACGCCGGACTCGGCCACGACGCCCTCATCGACGCGCGCAACCAGCTCCTCGGCCTCGCCGCCAAGAACCCCAAGCTCGTCAGCGTGCGCCCCAACGGCCTCGACGACACGCCGCAGTATCGCATCGAGATCGATCAGGAAAAAGCCGGCGCCCTCGGACTCTCGCTTGCCGACATCAACCGCACGCTTTCCACCGCTTGGGGCTCCTCCTACGTCAACGACTTCATCGACAAGGGCCGCGTGAAGAAAGTTTACCTTCAAGCCGATGCTCCCTCCCGCATGTTGCCCGAGGATCTCAACCGCTGGTATGTGCGCAACACCAGCGGCCAGATGGTGCCTTTCTCCGCCTTCTCCACCGCCCGTTGGACGGTGGGCTCTCCCAGACTTGAACGCTTCAACGGCGTGCCCTCGATCGCCCTGCTCGGCGAACCCGCGCCCGGCACCACTTCCGGCGAAGCGATGGAAATCATGACCGATCTCGTCAAGCAACTGCCCGCTGGCATCGGCTACCAGTGGGCTGGGCTTTCCTACGAAGAACGTCTTTCCGGCTCGCAGGCTCCCGCGCTCTACACGATCTCGCTGCTCATCGTGTTCCTCTGTCTCGCCGCCCTCTACGAAAGCTGGTCCATCCCCGCCTCCGTTGTGATGATCGTGCCACTCGGCGTTCTGGGCGTGGTCTTGGGTGCACTCGTCCGCGGCATGCCCAATGACATCTATTTCCAAGTCGCGCTGCTCACCATCGCCGGACTCTCCGCCAAGAACGCCATCCTCATCGTGGAGTTCGCCAAGGAAGGCTACGACCAAGGCATGAGCCTGATTGACGCGGCCGTCCACGCCGCCCGCCAGCGCCTCCGCCCGATTCTCATGACCTCATTCGCCTTCGGCCTAGGCGTGCTTCCTCTCGCCATCAGCAGCGGCGCCGGCTCAGGAAGCCAAAACGCCATCGGCACCGGGGTATTCAGCGGCACGATTACCGCCACTCTTCTGGGCATCTTCCTCGTTCCCGTCTTCTTTGTCGGCGTGCTCAGTCTCTTCAAGGTGAAGCCCGTCGCTTCTCACAAACCTACGCCGTAACGACGCCGGGCGTTCCGCCGCGCAGCTCAGACGCCACTTCGCCCAGCGCCGACACCAACGCCCGCCAGTCGGCCTCCGTCGTCTCCCAGCCTGCGCTCACCCGCACGGCACGCCGTGCCTCCTCCGGCGTGTAACCCATCGCCGCGAGCACATGCGAAGGCCCGTCCTTGCCCGTCGCGCACGCCGAGCCGGTGGACATCTGAAATCCGCGCTTGTCGAGCCGCGCCACCCACCGCGTGTTATCGGCGAATGGCATGAGCAGCGAAACGGTATTCCAAAGACGATCCGTGCTGGCCGCCACGACGCGCACTCCCGGCACCAAGACCGCCACTTCGCGCTCGAAATCCGCGCGCCAGCGCAGCCGCTCCGTTTCCTGAAAAACCTTCTTTTGCTCCGCTTCGACCAGACTCGCGACCATTGCCGCGATGCCCGGAAAATCCTCCGTGCCTCCGCGATGACCGCGCTCTTGCCCACCGCCAAGCTGCCCGCGCAGTCCCTCTGCCTGGGCGCCGAGTTTCAAAAAGCCCGTGCCCTTCGGTCCGCCAAATTTATGCGCCGATCCAATCACGAATCCGACGTCGCCCAGCCCGCCCGCCGGCAGCTTGCCGAGCCACTGGGAAGCATCGCACAAATACGGTACACCCGCCTCGGCACATGCCTTCGCAATCTCCGCCCACGGCTGGATCACGCCCGTCTCATTGTTCGCCGCCATGACAACCACCGCCGCAACCCGGAAGGAAGTGTCACCTATTAGGTGACACTTTTTCAGGGCCTCCACCGAAACTGTTCCCGACACATCGACTTCCATCCAACGCACGCGGCCACCAAAATAATGCAGTGCCGTCTCTCTCACGCAGGGATGCTCGGTCGGATTCACCGCGATGATCGCATCCGGCGGCAACACGCGCGCCCAGTGCGCCAGCACGAGGTTGGCCGACTCCGTCGCACCCGACGTGAACACATAATCTTCCGCCCGGCCTCCGAGCAGGATCGCCATTTTCTCACGCGCCGCATCCATACGGATTTTTACCTGCGCGGCGGTTCGATAGGGGCTCGACGGATTTTGCCAGGCCTCGTCCTGCGCCTTCAGCCATGCGTCGCGCGCAACCGGTGTGAGCGGCGTGGTGGCGTTATGGTCGAAGAAAGGCACACCCCGAAAGAAAATCCCTAACGCCCAAAGGCCAAACTCCAAATGGAAGGCTTGCCCTCAACCGCCGGCGGCGGCTTGCTGGAGGTTTTCCCATGAGCACACCCATCGAACAAGCCATCATCAAGACAGCCTACGGCGAGATGACCGTCGCCTTCTGGTCCGACGTCGCGCCCAAGACCGTCGAAAACTTCAAAAAACTCGCCAATGCCAAATTCTACGATGGCACCGCGTTCCACCGCATCATCAAGGGTTTCATGATCCAAGGCGGCTGCCCCAACACCAAGAAGGGAGCCAAGGGCCAGCCCGGCACCGGCGATCCCGGATACAAGATCAAGGCCGAGTTCAACGCCAAGGCGCACGTCAAAGGCGTCCTCTCGATGGCCCGCGCCGCCAGCCCCGACTCCGCCGGCTGCCAGTTTTTCATCTGCCACGGCGACGCCCGTTTCCTCGACAAACAATACACCGCGTTCGGCCAGGTGGTCGCCGGGGAAGACGTCCTAGAGAAGATCGCCAACCTCCCCACCACCCACGGTGGTGGCGGCGAAAAGAGCACGCCCATCGACCGCGTCGAGGTCGAGAGCATCCGCATCGTGCCGGCCGCCTGAGCAGCTTCGGGGATTTCATCAAACCGGCTTCCGCCTCGGCGGAGCCGGTTTTTTAATGTTTGGTGGCCAGCAACGCAGGCAGCGTCGCCTCGAAGGCCTTCAACTGGCTGGGCGTCACGCCCGGCTGATGGCGAAGAATGGACATGATGTGCGACTTGGACTGCTCCATATCAAACGAGTCGAGCGTGCCAATGCGGTGCACGCTTCCCACCAAGCCCAGCGCGTTGTCGCGCTTGTCGCAGATGAGAAACTTGATCGCGGTGGAATAAAATTTTTGTCCCGTTGAATCGACCGATTGCTGCAGGCGGATCACCGGCACCTGAGTTTCAAACAGGTGCGTCTCGGCGGCGTAAAAGGCCTCGGCGAGATGGGCTGGAAACAAATCGAAATCGGTTTTGCCCAGCACATCCAATTCCTGGCGTCCGAGATGAGCCAGATGCGCACGATTGCTGAAAAGAAAGCGGCCCTCTTCGTCCTTGATGAAAACAAAGTCACGCACCTCATCGAGAATCGAGAGCAAGGGACCGCCGCGTTGCGACTTCACATAAGCCGCCAAATCGTGGGTATCGAGTTTTAACACAGGGGTATGGGGTTGAAACTGGGTATAGTGAACAAGCACACCGGCACAGTGCCAAGAACGAAGCCGTCCAACCGACGATTATTTGACAGGTTCAGCGGCGTCCTTGCCGGAAGGGGGCTGTGCCGCCGTCGTGTCTGCGGCCGGCTCAGGCGCGAGCTGGTCCATGATCATTCCGGTCACGCGTCCAACCCCGACTCTGGCAAGCTGACTGGCGGGATAAAGGTCTTGCGCAGAAAGGTAGCTCGTGAGGCTGGCCGCATAGCTTTTGCCGTCTTCGTAGCGGCGGGCCTGATCGAGCCGTCCGACAAAATCGGCGACGCGCGGCGCCAGCTGGGCCATACGCTGGTTGACCTCGACATCATCGGGGGCGAAAGCCGTGGCTCCCACGAGCGCTTCCCAGGCGGCAAAGGCGTTGTTTTGGGCGAGCAGTTCCTCCTCCTGCGCAAGGTAGATTTCGACACGGGCCATGCGGTCGATCACGCCCTTGAGCTGCGGTCCGCGCACCTGGTCGCTGAGAAACGCCACCGCAAGCTCGGCGCGTTTTTCGTAGATGCGGCGATAGTCGTTCCGCTTAAAGGCGTCATCGAAAAACAGCGCGGCCTGCGTGCCCATGTTCGCCTGGGCAGCCATGTTGTCCGTGTAGGCCTTGATCGCGGGATTGAGCGGCCAGAGCTGGGCGGCCTTTTCCACAAATTCCTGCGCCTTGGGGTAGTCGCCATTGGCGGCGCACTGCTGCGCCGCGCTGAGGGCAAGCGAACTCATGCGCTGGGCGGAACGCACGGCGGCGTTCACCTCGGCTCCCCGGAAATCGCTGGTGAGTGCGGTGATCTCGTCGTTGAGGCGGACGACCGCGTCGTAGTCGCGCAAGTCGGCCAGCTTCCGGGCCTCGTCGATCTTGCGGTAAAGCAAAAGAAGCGACTCCTTGCGGCTGGTCTCAAACTGCGTGACGGAAGGCAGATATTCGCCGAGGAAAAAAGTCTCCTGCAGACGCTCGAGCGCGGCGACCTTGCGGTTGTCGTCATAGCTGGCCCGCACCGATGCCATCCCGCTGTTCACGTCGTTCATGGCCTCGCGGGCGAGGAACTCGATGGTCTCGACCGTGAAGGCGAGATCGCTCGACGGCAGGAAGGAGGCGAGTTCCTTCTTTCCCACTTCGAGGTTCTGGTGGGAGCCCTTGAAAATAAAACGGTAAAAGCTCGCCGCGATGAGGCAGTGCTGGAAGCGGCGCTGGAGGAACAGGCTCATGATCTGGCTCTGGAACTGGAGCTTGGCCTGGGTGACGGAAAGCAGGCCGGCGACGGAAAGCGCCTGGATTTTGGCCTCGGTTTCCGCGAGTTCGCGGGCGCGAAAAAGCTGGCCGGTCGGCCCCATCGCCCCTCCGTTGCCCACCTGCCCGGTCTTGGGTTGCTGGCCGCCGGTGTTCCGGTTGTTCCCCGTATTACCGGTGTTTTTGTTGCCGGTGTTCGTCGTGTTCGAACTGGTGTTGTTGTTCGAGTTCGTGCCGGATGAGGTATCGGAATTCGTCGCGCTGCCCGTGCTTAAATTACCAAGCAGCGCCGCCGATGAAACCGCGTCTGTCATCGTTTGGCCGGTCTCGGCGGCGATGGCGTCGGCCCCGTAAACCACGCTCCCCTGCTGCTGCTTGCGGATGTGCTCAAGTTCATTTTGAGCCACGGTGAGCGCCTGTTTTTCATCGCGAATGCGCCAGGCGTTGAAAACCTGATTCGCCACTCCGAGACTGTTGCCGCCGTCGGAATCAAAGTCAGAGGCGCGGTAAAGGAGCTTCCATGCCTCCATCACGTTGCCGGCGGCACCATCCCCGTTGCGGGTGGAAAGGAGCTCGGTGATCTGGTTCAGAGTCTCGGCGTAGGCCGTGTCATCCTTGGTCGGAGGAAGCGACAGGTAGCGCTCGAAGCGCCCCCGGAAGACACGAAACTGGCCGATGTCGTAGCTGTGCCCTTTCCAGTTGAACGTGCCGTTTTCGGGGTCGATCGAGTCGGAGTTGGTGTCGAAAGCCTGATTGATAATCTTCAGCAGCGTGCCGCTCTCAAGGCTGTTGATGTTGAGCGCACGGGTCATGGTATCCGACGAGGACGGCTTCGCGTCGGCGGCGTTCGCCATTCCGGCGGCGGTGCTGCCCGCACTGATGGCTTTGCCGGGCGCCGCAGCCGCACCCATGGCCGAGTCGCTTTGAGCACCGGCGGGGTGCGCCATGAAGAGCCCGGCCACGACGATGACAAAAAATGAAAGTGGGCGACGCATGATCAGAGTTTTTCGAGCTGCTCGACGTAGAGGAGGCCGCCCTTGCGGACGGTGATGATGAAACGATAGCGCTGCGCGACCAGGAGGTTGGCCTTGAGCGAATCGGCGATGAACACGGGCAGGCGCGCATCGTCCTTCAACGGACGCACCGCGATGATCCGGCCCACACCCTCGCGCCAGTTGAGCTGGGCATCGATCTCGGCGTCGAGACGGTAGCGGTTGCCCTGCAGATTATCGGGGGCCGCCAGGAATGCACGGACGGGAAACGGTTCTCCGGAACGTCCGCAGCCGGCCAGCAGCGAGAGCGCGCCAAGCGCAACGGTGAACACCAACGAACGGGGCACGAAACGCGAAAACGGTGTCGCCATAAAGGGGTTACTCATGGCTAGGGCCAGCGTTTCCTCTGGCAACCCCAAAACAGAAGGGCCGCCCCCACCGCGAGATGCGCCCCGAGCACCGCCACGGCGCCCGCCGGCGGCGACAGCCAGCCTTTGTCGAGCATCACCACCGCGTCGTAAAACCGCGACTCGGTCATGGCCATCAAGTAGCCCGCCCACCCCCAGTAGGTTGCGATAAACGGCCGGACCGTCCACACCAGCGCCGGCGGCAGCGCAAGCACCACGCCGGAAAGCGGCAGTTGAAACCCCACCAGATAGATCGAGAGCAGCGAGGCCTTGTCCGGTGATTGCAGCACCGCCGACAAGCCAAGACAAACCACGCTCATCGACGCGCCTACCGCACTGAGCACCATCAGTTGCGGCGCCCATTCACCGGGAAATTGACACAGGAGCTTCACGAAAACCGTCATCCACGCCCCCTGCCCCGCGCCCAGCAGCGCAACGTAGATGAGCTTCGACCACGCATAGGCCGACGGACGAAGCCCAGACATGCGTTCCTTTTCGTAAAGCCCGCGTTCGGCGGCGATCTCTCGCGCGCCGTTGTTGCTGCCCATGAGGCACAGCAGGATCACTTGGAAAATGATCAGGCCGGAAACCAGCGTGGCCGTCTCCGCCGCCGACTGCCGGTAGGAAGCGCGCGCCTGCAACGTCTCCAAAAACCCTCCCGCCTGATCCAACGCCAGACCCTTCATCTGCGGCAAACCGCCCAAGGCAAAGATCACCACGAGGCACGGAAACCCAAACGTGATCGCCAGCGTGAGCGCGACATAGCCGCGATCCCGCAGCATCAACCGCAGACGTCGCTTCAACAACGTGCCCAGCTGGGACATCGCCGACGGACGGACGCGTGCCTCCGGAGGAGAAGGAGGCGTTCCGGCGGTCTCAGCCCTCAGAAAGACCCGTTCGGATTCCGCCCAGCGCCCCTGCCAATGTTCACGCGGCTGCTCGCTCAACCGGTCGTAGAGTTCCAGCGCATCCGTGATCCCGAAATGCGCCAGCATGGCCGGCAACGCTCCCTGAAAAACCACCGACCCTTCCGAAACCACCGTGACCGTGTCGAACTGGGAAAGCTTCGCGAGATTGTGGATCACGCACACCACCGTCTTGCCTCGCTCCGCGACGAGGGCGCGCAGCACGGCGAGAATCTGGTCCTCGGAACGCGGGTCCAGTCCGCTCGTCACTTCGTCACACAACAGGCACGCCGGATCCGTCGTGAGTTCCAACGCGAGCCCGAGCCGGCGCAATTGTCCGCCGCTGAGTTTTTCCACCAGCGTGCCGCCGCGTTCCGCAAGTCCGACCAGTTTCAGCAGCTCGCCGATGCGCGCTTCCACCGTCGCATCATCCACCGTCTGGTAAAGCCGGAGCGCACAGGCCACCGATTCGGCGACCGTGAGTTTGCCATGCGCGATGCTGAACTGCGGCGCAAACGCCACTTCGCGCAGCAGCGCGTCGCGCGACACCAGCGGACGCCCGTGCAGGAGGATTTCCCCCTCCGAGGGAAGGATATCCAAAATACCCTTGAGCAGGGTTGTTTTACCGCACCCCGACGGGCCGATAAGGGCGTGCAAGCCACCCGTGCCAAAACTCGCGCTGGCCCCATGAACCAAGGAGGCGGCGCCAAGGCGCGGACGGACCGTGAGATTACGACAGGCGAGCATGGGGTGAGAGGGTAAGACGTTATGACCGTGGCCTCGGTAACGGGCCAAGCTTCATTTGACAGCAATCGCCGACTTCTACGCACTCGACTTCAACCCCGAGCCAAAACCAGCGCCATGATCGATGATTCCCCGTTCGTTCCCATCGCCTGCTCGCTGGTCATTCCGGTCATCGCGTGCCTCTGGGCCAGCCTGCACCTTCGCCGCAAGCAACGGCTGTTGCACGATCTCCCCACCTCCAAGGTTCGCGGCGTTTTCATCGGCCTGGTCGAGATCAAAGGAGCCGCCGAGGTTGAAAGCCCGTTCATCAGCTACCTTGCCGGAACCTCATGCGTGCACTACAATTGGCTTATTGAGGAACGCTGGTCGCGCACCGTCACCGAGACCACCACCGACAGCAAAGGAAACACCACAACCACCACCCGCACCGAAAGCGGCTGGACCGACGTCGCCAAAGGCGGGGAAAGCGCGCCTTTTTATCTTCAGGACGACACCGGCGCCCTGTTGATCCGCCCCGCAGGCGCGAAGATCGAGCCACTCACGTTGTTTTCCGAGCAAGTCTCGCGCAGCAACCCACTCTACTACGGCAAGGGTCCGGACAACTCCGTATCCAACTCCGACCATGTGCGCCGCTTTGTCGAAACCGGCCTCCCCCTGCATGCGCCGCTCTTCGTAGTGGGTCCGGCCCGCGAACGCGCCGACATGGTCGCTCCGGAAATCGCCGCGCAACGCGACGCCTCCGAATTTCTCATCTCCACCCGCGCCGAGGAGAAAATCCAGTCAGGCCTTTCTGCTTGGTCCTGGTTCTGGTGGATCGCCGGCCTGCTCGTCGCAAGCGCGCCGCTGATCTTCCTCCTCGCACCGGACCAAACACAAAACTTCCCCGCCAGCTATCCCGGCTACGCATCGCTGCTCCCCATCGGTTATCTCGCCGCGACGGGCGCTGGCTGGATTTGGATGGCCTACAACAGCCTCGTCAGCCTGCGCCAGCGCGTGCGCCAAGGCTGGTCGCTCATCGACGTGCAGCTCAAACGCCGCCACGACCTCATCCCCTCCCTCGCCACCACCATCGGCGCCCTGAGTAACCACGAGAGCAACACCCAGAAAGCCGTGGCCGCCTTGCGCGCCCAAACCGCCGCCACCCCGCCCGGCGTAAGCGGCCCCGACTTCGAAGGCGTGGCGGCGCAGCTCCGCGTCGTCATCGAACACTACCCGCAGCTCACCGCCCAGCCCACGTTCGCCGCGCTGCACCGGCAGCTCGTGGAAACCGAGCAACGCATCGCCCTCGCCCGAACGTATTACAACGACATCGCCACCCACTTCGCCACGCGCTTGGAAATCATCCCCGACCGCTGGGTCGCCAGCCTCGGCGCGATGAAACCGGAACCGCTGCTCGCCGCCGCCAGCTTCGAGCGCGCATCCGTGCCGGTCTCTTTCGCGCAGTAAACTTTATCCGCCCTCCAGTGCCCAAGCCTCTCCACCTCATCGTCGCCTGCTCCGAAAACCGCGTGATCGGTCGCGGCGGTCGTCTCCCGTGGTCCATCCCCGAGGACACCGCGTTCTTCCAAACTCAAACCCTGGGGCAGACCGTCATCATGGGCGCACGCTCCTTCGGCGAATGGCCGAGCTGCGCGCAAGGCCGCGACGTGGTCGTCGTCACTCACGATCCGTCCGCCCTGCCCGCCTCGGTCCATGCCGCCGCCAGCCTGACCGAGGCCATCTCCAAAGCGCAGACACTGCGCGGGGATATTTATTTGTGTGGCGGCCAGCGCATCTACGAGGAAGGCCTGCCGCTCACCGACCGGCTGCATCTCACGCTCGTCCATACCGAGATCCCGGACGGCGATACGTTTTTCCCCGAGTGGCGCACGCTCTTCACCCGTGAGATCGCGCGCCGCGAGAGCCGCGACGCCCGCTGGCGCTACACGTTTCTCACACTGAAACCCTAGCAGCTAGTTTCTAGTGGCTAGGTGCTAGCCCAGCGCCGCGTGCGCCTTGGCCACCTCGACGTATTTGGCCGCCATCTTCACCAACCCTTCCTGCTCCGCCTCTGAAAGCGGACGCACGACCTTCGCAGGCGAACCGAAAACAAGCGAGCCGGGCGGACACACGAAACCCTGCGGCACGAGCGAATTCGCCCCCACCAGGCTGCGTGAGCCGATGCGCGCCTTATCGAACACGGTCGCGCCCATGCCGATAAGACAACCGTCCTCGATCGTGCAGGCGTGAACAATCGCCCCATGCCCGATGGTGCAGTCGTCTCCCACGAGGACCCCGGCATCGTCGGACAAGTGGATCACCGCATTGTCCTGCACATTCGAACGCGCGCCGATAATGATGGAGTTGATGTCGGCCCGAAGCACCGCTCCGTAAAAAACACTGCTGCCCGGCCCCAGCTTCACATCGCCGACCACCGTGGCGCCAGCCGCCACGAAGACCGCTCCACTCACGTCGGGAGTCTTGCCCAGAAATTGGGCGAGGCGTTCATGAACGCTCATTTTTTATACCATTCGCCGTTTTCACGCTGGAGCCAGACACCCTTGGCGCTGCCATCCGCGATCTGCCGGGCGCGGGCCTTGCCCACGGCGTCGGCGGTCGCGCCCGTCTTTTGGGCGAGCACGGCATAGACAGTGGCACGGTCGGCATTCTCGGCCGCGGCAACCCCGCCGTCGCTGCCGGAGCGGACCGCCAGAAAACCGCGGTTGTCCTCACCCAGCACACCTGATGTCTTGAGCGCGTCTATCTTGGAAACGCGTTGTTCCATGCGGCCGCGCACCGCACCGAGATCCTCGGCGCGAACAACGGTGGCTCCAAACAGCAGGGCCGACACAAAAAGAAGACGGAAGAACAGGGATTTCATGATGTTCAAGGTTGGGCGGTCGGTTTGATGGTCGTGGATTTCTTGTCGATATCGCCGAAGAAGTCGTCGAGCGCCTTGTCCACCTTCACGTTGATATCGACGGTGGCATGGACCTCGATGGGGTCCAGTCTGAGGTGAATGCATCCTGCGAAGAGGAGCACGAGACCGAGCGAAAGAAGGCAACGGATCATAAAGTGAGTTGATGTTGTTGGACGGGTGCTGGCAACGAAAGTTTCCTCAATGGCTCCCAAAAGAAATGCGGTCGCTCATGCCCAGCTTCAATACCTGCGAAAGCGGCCCTGACACGTTAATGGTGAATACGACCTCTTTCACCGGACTCTTTTCTTTCGCGTTTGCCGCCTGCTCGGGGTGCGCGATCACCGTCACGCTGGCGGAGCGCCCCTTTTCGTCGCCATCCGGGGTAAGGCGGACCTTAAGCGAGTCCACCCTCAGAGGCATCTTCCCCAATTCAATATCGGCAAGGGTGGCGTAAGCCGGGTTGACCGGGGCGAACCAGTTGGAAAACAGCTTCGGCAGATTTGGGACTAGCACGAAACGAGCGGGTATTTTCGCCGTCAGAAACCCCGGCTTGGGCGCCAGCCGAAGCGACGTGAATTCGATTTCATCCAAATCCAAGGTTCCTTTGCCGGCCTGAAGTCCGGCCGCCTCGCTCCAACTCAAGCCCAGCTCACCGCTGATGCGACCGCGCGCTTCGGAGAGCATGGTGGGAACCAAGGCCACGACGTCCTGCAAACCCACTCGCTTCATATGAATCTGCACCTTCAAGGACGGAGGAGACAAAGGC
>FSTE01000115.1_pt1 | contig 12491 bp, 10 predicted proteins | sample 1637071 | NCBI WGS metagenome assembly FSTE01 (sample SAMEA3914818, study PRJEB12502) | metagenome | biome: forest; material: soil | place: Canada | collected 2010-06-26 | depth 0.1 m
GACCAGTTCTACGTCTTCGAGATCGACGAGAACATCATCGCCTGCGTCACGCTCTACTTCTACCCGGACAAACCGCAGATCGCGGAAATCGGGTCGCTCTACGTCCTGCCCTTCTACCACAACCGCGGCGTCGGACGGAAGATGGTCGATTTCGCCTGCATGCGCGCCAAGGAAAAAGGCGTGAGCACGATTCTGGCGCTCTCCACGCAAAGCTACTCCTTCTTCACCTCCGTGCTCGGCTTCGAGGAAACCGAAAAAACAGCCCTCCCCGAAGCCCGCCTCAAGTCCTACGAAGAAAGCGGCCGCAACCCCAAGGTGCTGGTCAAGCAGCTCTGAGCATGACCGATCTTCCGCCTCTCCTTCGCGACCAAAGGAAGGCCGATGCCGAGCACCTCAAGCTGCTCGCAATTTTCCATTTCATCTTCGCGGGGCTTGCCTTGGCCGGCATTGGTTTTCTTTTTCTCCACTACGCCCTTATGAGCACCGTGATGAACAATCCGGAGATGTGGAAAAACCAGAAAGGCGGCCCGCCTCCCGCCGAGTTTTTTGCGTTATTCAAATGGTTCTACGTCATCTTCGGCATCGTGCTGGTGACGGGCGGCATCGCCAATCTGCTTTCCGGTTTCTTCATGCGAAAACGGATCCATCGAGTATTCTCACTAGTGGTATCCGCGTTCAACTGCTTCCAATTCCCTTTCGGCACGGCTCTCGGGGTCTTTACGTTCGTTGTGCTGTTGCGAGACTCCGTGCGTGAAACCTACGAGACGACTTACGTCTCGCCGTTCACGATTCCCCCGGCGTAAAGCACCCTGCGGCGCGACTACGGCGCAAGCAGAACGACCACCATCTGCACGGTCGCAATCACGCCGAGGAGCAGCGAGCCCGCCCAGAGCCAGCGCTTCTTGACGACGAGACACACACCTCCCAAAGCGATGGATATCTGGAAAATCGTGGTGGCCAGTCCCAACTTCCCCCCAGGTCGGAGGCTTTTGCCGCAAGCTGCCGGGCATCGTCGCGCTTCTCCTCAAAGGCCTTTGCCTGCGCGCCGATGTCTTTCTTTTCGACGTCGTATTTGGAGACCTTGGCCGAAAGACCGGCGAGCTCCTTCGTGTCAGCGGAACTCCCGTTCGTGACGCGGTCGCGTTCCAATTCGTAGATGCTCTGCTTGATTCCCTTGGCCTGATAATAGGCCCACTGGTCGGATGCCTCTGCTTGGTTGAAGGTGGCTTCATTGAGCTGCTTCATCGTGGCCGAGGTGTAACCGCCGCCTTTCTGGGTGGCGATGGCCGCCAGCACCGCGAGACAGATCGTCGAGAGAGAAACATACTTCGTCCAGGCATCCCTCTTCTCCTTTTCCTTTTGAGCCTGATGATCGGCTTTGATGGCCGAAACCAGTCCTTTGAGTTCGCCGAGATCCGTAGTGCTCATGATTAAAAAAAGAGCCGATACGCATAGGCGAACCGCCCGCACCTTGTCACGCCGGCAAACGCCGCGCGTCACAAGGCGATCACCCGCAAAGAGGTGCTTACGATTTCAGTTCAACCACCAACTGGATCTCGGTCGTGGAGTTCCGGGGAAGGCCGGCGACAGCCACCGCCGCGCGGGCGTGCTTGCCGGCGTCGCCAAAGACCGCGACGAGCAAATCGCTCGCGCCATTGATCACCGCCGGACTGTCGGCGAAGCCGCTCACCGCATTGACGAAGCCGTTCACCATGACGACGCGCGCCACGGAATCGAGCGAACCGGTCGCCGCCTTGATGTTTGCGAGTGAGTTGAGCACGCAAACCTTGGCCGACTCGTAGGCCGTTTGCACGGTATGCTCTTTGCCAACCTGTCCCTCGTGAGTCATCTTGCCATCGGCGATACAGATCGTGCCCGCGCAGAAGAGCAGATTCCCGGTGCGCACGGTCGGCACATAGTTGCCAGCCGCAGCAGCGGTGGCGGGAAGTTTGAGACCAAGTTCGGCAAGCTTTGCTTCGGGATTCGACATGAGGAAGTGGTTCAAACCACAAATCATCATCGAAGCAAGAAACGGAATTATTACACAGAGAGCACAGAGCACCGACACAAAGTTCACAGAGTAAGCCATTCGATCCTTATGAGCTCCGTGATCACCCCATCGCTCATCTCGCGGCAACTTATCGACTACCTGCGATCCTCCCAAAACTCTGTGTCACCTCCGTGCCCTCTGTATAACCGGATCGAAAAATCACCCGATTCCCAGCAACCGAGACGCGTTTCCGCCCATCACATTTCCCGAGATGTCTGCTGGCAACGCCTCCCGCGTCTCCGCCAGAAATCCGCCCATCGTCTCCGTCGCTGCTTCGCGTGGATAAAGATCGAGCGGATAATCCGTGCCCCACAGCACACGATCCGCACCGCAGGCCGTCACGCCTTCACCAAACACCGTCGGCGCGTAAAGTAGCGGAGACGCCGCCGTATCGAACCAGACATTGTCAGCCAGCCGCACGCCATGCCGCCACCAGCACCCACCCCAGTGCGCGAGAATGAAGTTCACGTTGGGAAACGCCTGCGCCAGCGAAACAAAATCAGCCAACGGCGTCTCCACGCGACCCGGATAATTGCCCGTGGCCGATGAAGGGTCGGTGACATGCAGATTGACCGGCATGCCCAGTTCTCCCGCCAGCGTCAGCACCGCCCGCCAGCTCGGATCGTCCACCGAGACATGTTGCGAGTGCGGCGACAACTCCCCCAGCCCGATCAGGCCGTCGCCATGCGCACGTCGGATCTCAGCGAGCGCAGCCTCGCCCGCCGCCGGATGCACCGTGGAAAACGCCGACAACCGGTCCGGATGCGCCCGCACGCACTCCGCATAAAATCGATTATGCCCCACGCAGCTCTCATGGTTTTCCCAATACCAGCCGAGGAGCACTGCCCGATCCACGCCCGCCGCATCCATCGTGCGGAGCAGTTCGTCTACCGAGGGAAACGCCTGCACGGGCCGGCCGTTTTTTCGTTTTCTCGCGCACAGGGTCGCCCAATGCGGCTCGCGGTGCGCCGCCGCCCAACCTGCGGGATCGCGGCTCAGCTCGGGGGGATACAAATGGACATGCGCGTCGATGACCGGCACGGGGCAAAAATCGTTCGTTGCGCGAAGCAGGGCAATCCGCAAGTCTCTCCAGCGTCCGTCATGTCGAAGATCATCCCGTTCGCCTCCGCCGCCGCGCCCAGTTCCGAGCCCGATTTCACGGCGCTCATCGCGGAGCTGCAGCATGCCACCGGCAGTGTGCTCGAACCCCAGGTGCTCGACGAACGCCCGCTCTACGGCACTACTCTCTACCTCGCGACCTGCCCGCTCGACACGCGCTACGGCCCGTTTCGCGCCTATATTTTTCAGGACATCATCGATAAACACTACGTCATCGCCCTCGCGCATGGTGATATCTGCAAAGCCACGACACTTTACACGCGCCTGCACTCCTCCTGCGTGACCAGCGAGACGCTGCGCGGCTGCGACTGCGACTGCGTCCAGCAACTCGAGGGCTCGTTCAAGGTCATCGCCGCCAAGGGCAAGGGCATCCTGTTTTACCTCATGCAAGAAGGCCGCGGCGTCGGCTTCGTCGGCAAGGCTCGCGACCGCATGCTCGTGCAGGCGTCGCTGGACCAGATTTCGACATTCCAAGCCTACGCCGCGATGGGCCTCAAAAAAGACCACCGCAACTACGAGAGCATTTCCCACATCTGCCATCTGCTCGGGATCACGGCCTCGTTCACCGTCCTCACTAACAACCCCGACAAGATCGAAGCTCTCCGCGCGCAGGGCATCACCGTGGCCGGCACCGAGCGGCTGGAGATCGAGCCCGGCCCGTTCAATCTCGCCTACCTCACTTCGAAGGCCGCCGGCGGACACATCCTGAAGCGCCCATCGGCGAGCGCCGTGAAACGCGCACTGCCACCCGAGCCCGTCGTGCCGTTCAAACCCCACGCGCTGCCCGAGGCGAAGAGGTTCATCTACTCGGCCAGTTATTTCCTGCCGATGCAGCCGGTCGACGACGACATCCTCCTCACCGAGGCGCAGTTCAAGGAGCTTTTTCACAAGAAGTCCATCGAACGCTACATGGCCGGCCCGAATCCGCTGGTGCTCGGCTACCAGCTCATCCGCAACAACCGCTTCTTCGTCAAAATCGCCGCCTGCAACCTCACCGCCTTCAAAAAGGAAAACCCGCAGGACCCGATCGTCGATCTGCTGACAACGCCCTACTGGTTCCGTGTCCACGTCTACTACGATCTGGTGACGAGTCAGGATTTTATTGTGCTCACCCACGGCAACCCGACGCCCAACGACATCCCGGTCGTGCGCGTGCACAGTGAATCCATCTTCAACCGCTTCCCTCTCCGCACCACGGAAAACCGCGACAAGCTCAAACAGTCGGTAAAACACATCGTGACCTACGGCTCCGGAGCGATGCTGCTCCTCCACAATGACGGACGCGGCGCCGGCTTCGGCGCGCACGCCACTGACGCCATGATGGCCGACACCGGCCAGGCCCGCTCGTCCGACGATGCCTACCGCCAGCTCGGCGTGGACTACGACAGCCGCGACTACGACGCATCCATCGTCTTGTTGAAGCACCACATCCCGAACGAGAAAATCCAGATGGTGATGAACTCGCCCGACAGCCTCGTGAAAAAGCCGGAATACGCCGAGGCTCTCAACCGCCACCGCATCGATGTAGATCGCTGGATCTTCCTCGACTGCGAGCAGAGCTGAGACGGCTCTAAAAGGCAGGGACGGACCGCTGGGCCGTCCGGTTTGAACGTGGGAGCGAGTTTGCTCGCGATGTGTTCGATCCTCGCGAGCAAGCTCGCTCCCACCTTAACCGCCACCAAGGCGGCCTAAGCCGGCGGCGAAATCCCGAACAGGCCGTAGACCCAGATCGTCCACGCCGCGGGCAGCAGCGTATCGAAGAGCAGCTTCACGTTAAGCGCGATAATCACGAGCGTGATGGTCCAGCCGAGGATCTTGATCCAAAGCGGATTCACAAACTCACCCATCTTCGTGCGGTCGCCCGTGAACCGCATGAGCGGCCAGCACGCGAAGCCGAGCTGCATGCTCAGGCACACCTGGCTGGCCACGAGCAGCGCCGTGCTCTTGCTCTCACCGAAGATTCCAATGACCACCACGGCCGGCACGATCGCCACGCCGCGCGTGATGATCCGTCGAAGCCAGGGCCGCAGGCGGATGTTGAGAAACCCTTCCATCACGATCTGTCCGGCCAGCGTGCCGGTGAGCGTGGAGTTCTGACCCGAGGCCAGCAACGCAACCGCAAACAGCGTGCTGGCGAATGTCACACCCAACACACCGTCGAGCAGGTGGTAGGCCTCCTGGATCTCACCCACGCCTTCGTGCCCGCTGCCGTGAAAGGAGGCAGCCGCGAGGATCAGGATGGCGGCGTTGATGAAGAGCGCGAACATCAGCGCGACCGTCGAATCGATGGTCGCGTATTTCACCGCCTCGCGTCGGCCCGCCGGACTGCGCTCGTATTTGCGCGTCTGCACGATGGCCGAGTGCAGGTAGAGATTATGCGGCATCACGGTTGCCCCGATGATACCGATGGCCACGTAGAGCATCCCGGAGTTTTTCAGGATTTCGAGGCGCGGCATGAATCCGCTGAACACGCCGCCCATGTCCGGCTTGGCGGCGATCATCTCGGCCACGAAGCACGCGGCGATGGTGGCAATCAGCGTGATGACCACCGCCTCGATGTAGCGGAATCCCTTCTTTTGCAGTAGGAGCACGATCAGCACGTCGGCCACCGTGATGAGACAGCCCCACACCATCGGAATGCCGAAGAGCAGTTGCAGCGCGATGGCCGAGCCGATGACCTCCGCCAGATCGCACGCGGCGATGGCCAGCTCGCAGAGAATCCATTGAAACCAGACTACGGGTGTCGAGTAGTGGTCGCGGCAGGCCTGCGCGAGATCGCGCCCGGTGACCACACCCAACTTGATGCACAAATGCTGAAGCAGGATCGCCATCAGATTCGAAATCAGAATGACCGAAAGCAGCGTGTAGCCGAACTGAGCCCCACCCGAAAGATCGGTGGCCCAGTTGCCCGGATCCATGTAGCCGACAGAGACGAGAAACCCGGGTCCGGCAAAGGCCACGCACTTACGCCATACCGAGGCTCCCGTGCCGGGAATACCCACGGTGTTGTTCACCTCGGGAAGGGATGCGTTGAGTGCGTCGCGCCGCCAAATGCGGGGTGCGTCCGTCTTCGTATTGTCAGGCAAGGATGACATGATGATTAAAAATTAAAGAAGTCCTCAGAACCGTCGGGACACGCCCACAAACGGATTCCAATCGGGGGCGGCGTCCGTCACGCCAATGTTTACGCCCGCGTCGAACTGCGTGTTTTCGCCGATGCCATAGGTAAGACCGAAATCCGCCAGACCGATCCAGTCAGTCCCTGGCTCCGCGCTGATTTCGCTGTAAAACTCCACATAACCGGCCAGTTCGCCGACGATGGCGTGACCCGCCGTGATCGTGTTCACAAACACCGCGTGGGAACCCGATCCCCGGTCATTGCGCGAACAATCCACCTCCGTCATCGCCCCAAGATCCCAGCCGCCGGACAGGCTGACCGCCAGGGGAAGGATCACCCCACCCTCGACCGAAGGGTTGCCCACGTCGTCCTGACTCGTGGGGAACTTCACAAACGGCATGATGCCAAAAGCCGTCGTGCCGCCATCGTTACCCCAGACATTATGCTTAACCCGCACCGTCACGTCGCCGAAACCTTCCAGGCGAGTCACCGCGCCAGTCACGCGGTCCTTGGTTTTAACCCGATTGTAAGTGCCGATCACAATCTGCACGTCCGTGTCAGGGGTGAGCCCCGCCTTCAGATTCATCGCCGCAAACGACCATGCATCCGTGCTGATATCCGCTCCGCCGGATTTGTCCCGGTCGTGGGTGTAATTCGCCAAATCCGTCTCGATTTGAAAATGCCCCGCATCGACCGTGAAAGGACTTTCCGTGAGATCCGGTCGGTCCGTATTGAGAGGGCGCAACCGATCCGCCGGAACCGGATTGAAAAGCGAATAATCCGACGAGGCGGTCGCGACCGACACCCACATGAATCCCGACGCCAAGCCGGTAAAAACGGCATGAAGCGACGATCTTCCCATGGAAATAGAAACAACCATGCCGCCAAAAAGCCCTCGACCGTTGTTATGGTCAAGTAACAAATTTAGCCTTACCTATATCTTCAGGCAATAAACCCCATTTTCCGCTGGTAAGCCGAGCTTCGTCCTTGCCCCGTTTCGCGCAGGCCAACCACACTGCGAGCGATGTCACAGTCGTTTGCCCGGCTGGTTTTTTTCGTCACGGCGCTCTTCTTCGCCGTGTTTTTCATCTGGCCCATAATCCAGATCCTCAAAGGCGGCTTCATCGACGCCGACGGCCACCTCACCTTCGCCTACGTCGTCGCCCTGCTCAAGGACCCGATCTACCTCGGCGGCATCGGAAACTCCTTCCTGCTCGCCTGCACCACCACGTCGCTGGCGTTCCTCATCGCCCTGCCGCTCGCCTTCATCAGCGACCGTTTTCTTTTCCCTGCCAAAGGCATCCTAAGCTCGCTCGTGCTCATCCCGATGATCCTGCCGCCCTTCGTCGGGGCCATCGGCATCAAACAAATCTTCGGCCAATACGGCGCGTTCAACGCCCTGCTCATCCAGCTTCACCTCCGCCCCGAGGGCTGGACCTATGATTGGTTCGCGGTGTGTCCGTTTCTCGGCATCGCGATCGTCAACGCGCTCTCACTCTACCCCATCGTCTACCTCAACGCCGCCGCCGCGCTGGCCAACGTTGATCCCGCGATGGAGGAAGCCGCGCAAAACCTCGGCTGCACCGGCTTCCGGCGCTTCTTCAAGATCACCCTGCCGCTCATCAAGCCGGGCCTTTTCGCCGGCGGCACGATCGTCTTCATCTGGGGATTCACCGAGCTGGGCGTGCCGCTGATCTTTGATTACCCACGCGTTATCTCGGTACAGATTTTTTACGGACTGAAGGACATCGGCGGCAACCCGTTCCCCTACGCGCTCGTCGCCGTCATGCTTGCCTGCACAGTGATCCTCTACGCCGTAGGCAAGGGCCTCTTCGGACGCCAAGGCCACGCCATGATGGCCAAGGCCACCAGCTCCGGCGGTCCGCGCGCGCTGCCCGCATCGAAGGCCTGGCTTTGCACCGCCCTCTTCGGTGGCATCACGTTTCTCGCGGTGCTGCCGCACATCGGCGTCGTCTTGGTGGCGTTCTCGCGCGACTGGTATGCGAGCGTCTTTCCCGCACACCTCACGCTTGAAAATTTCCAACTCGCACTCGGCAACAACCTCACGGTGTCGGCCATCGCGAACAGCCTGAAGTTCGCCAGCATTTCCACCGTGGTCGACGTGGTGCTCGGCATCGCCATCGCCTACGTCGTCGTCCGTTCGAAGATCCCCGGACGTCAGGTGCTAGACTTCCTCGCCATGCTACCGCTCGCCGTGCCCGGATTGGTGATCGCGTTCGGCTACCTCGCCATGAGCCAGGAAGGAAAGTTCTTCGCCTTCCTCAATCCGGTGCGCGATCCCACCATCCTGCTCATCATCGCATACTCGGTGCGCCGCCTGCCCTACGTCGTGCGCTCGGCTGCCGCCGGTTTCCAGCAGACCAGCGAAACACTCGAGGAGGCCGCCCAAAATCTCGGCTGCCCGCCGCTCAAAGCCACCTTCAAGATCACGCTTCCGCTCATCGCAGCCAACCTCATCGCCGGCGGCTTGCTCGCCTTCGCCTTCGCCATGCTGGAGGTCTCCGACTCGCTCGTGCTCGCTCAAAAACAGGCGTTTTATCCTATCACCAAAGCCATCCTCGAACTCTTTCAACTCCTCGGTGACGGCAAGTTCATCGCCAGCGCGCTCGGCGTATGGGCGATGGTTTTCCTCGGCGTGACCATCGTCGGCATGAGCATCGTTCTCGGAAAAAAGATGGGAGCTATTTTCCGGGTTTGACCGGCAGGCAAAACCCGTGCGTCTCGTTTGGCTATGCTTTACCTGCTCGTCGTTTCCCTGCTCTGGGCATTTTCCTTTGGTCTGATCAAGGGGCAGCTCTCCGGACTCGATCCCACTGGCGTCGCCGTGGTGCGACTGGCGTTTGCGCTGCTTGTCTTCCTCCCGTTTTTGCGTCTGTCAAAAATCCCGCGCAAGTCCCTCGGCTGGCTGGCGACCATAGGTGCGATCCAGTTCGGCGTCATGTATGTGCTCTACCTGACCTCCTATCGCTACCTGCAGGCCCATGAGGTCGCGCTGTTCACCATCCTTACGCCGCTCTACGTCGCCCTGCTCGATGCGGCCTTGGAAAACCGCTTCCAACCCCGCCATGGCGTGGCCGCCCTTTTGTCCGTCATCGGGTCCGGCGTGCTGCTGTGGCACGCGACCTACAGCTACGATCTGATGAAAGGATTCGTGTTGGTCCAACTTTCCAACCTGTGCTTCGCCGCCGGACAGATCGCCTACAAACGCACGCGTCCTCTTCTCGGCGAGGCGGGTGAGGCCAACGTGTTCGCCGTGCTGATGACCGGCGCCCTCTTGATCACCATGGTTGTCTCCGCGTTTACGACTTCGTGGACACAGTTCCACCCCAGCCTGAAGCAATGGGGCGTGCTCGCCTACCTCGGCGTGCTTGCGAGCGGGCTGGGCTTCTTCCTCTGGAACCTCGGCGTGACGCGCGTCAACACCGGCACTCTCGCGGCGTTCAACAACGCCAAGATGCCCCTGGCCGTCGCGTGCTCGCTCCTCTTCTTCGGCGGCGAAGCCGATCTGCCCCGCCTCGTCGCCAGCATGGTCGTGCTCGGCCTGGCGGTAGCGGTTGCAGAGTATCAACAAAAAGCCCGCCCCTGAATCGGGACGGGCTTTGAAAGCGCAACGGACTTTGATGCCAGCAGCAAGCTGCGTGGCGTGAAATCAGCGGCTGGAGTAAAAGGCGTTGATCTTGTCCGCGACGTCGCGGAAGCCAATGTCGTCGCTGTAGATGATCTTGAATTCGTTGATGGCCTCGTCGGCCTTGCCCATGGACTCATAGCATTCGGCCAGTTGATAGATGACGTCTTTCTTCAAGTCGTCCATTCCGGGGATTTCTGCCTTGGCGATCTGGAACTGGGCGACCGCGAGGTCGAACATTTTGCGGGCCTTGAGCGCCTTGCCCATGCCCGTGATCGCGCCGATGCGGACCTTGGGGTTTTTCTGGGCCTGCTGGTAGTTGGCGATGGCGTTCTGGTAATCGCCCGTATCGAAGAGCAGGTTGGCCAGCGTGAAACGCCCTTCGTAGTCGTTCGGGTAACGCTCGACGTAGGTCTTGGCCTGGGCGATTTCGAAGGCCGCAAAATCAGTCCTGGCTTTTGCGAATTCCGCCTTGAGCGCGGCATCATCAGGCGCGGCTTCCAGCCGGTTCTCCAAATCCTTCAGCTTCGCCTCTAGAATGGCGGCCTTCAGGTCGTTTTCTTGTTTTTCCAGGCTGGTGTCGGCCGCGCCGCTGGGGAGCTTGCGCGCCTGCTGGACGTAGTTGAGTGCCTCGGCGAAGTTGCCCAGCTTGCGATAACCTTCGACGACGCTACGGTAATGATTGAGGTTTTCCGGCTGTGCCTTGAGGCGCTCGAGCGCCTCGCCGATGAGACGCTGGGTCATCTCGTCCGACGTGACTACCTTGGAGGCCTGCTCCAACGAGACCGCCTGGGCTTCATCGCGAAGTTTGTCGCGGAAGGAACCCTTTTCCTCCCAGTTGCCCTGGGTGGTGGTCTGGGCGATGGCGGCCTTGCGCATGACCGAGAGGGCGTCGCCGTCCTGCGGATGCATCTTCAGCAGTGTGTCGGCGGCGCGCAGGGCCTCCTTGGGTTTTTTGGCGACAAGCAATGCCTCGGCGAGATTGAGCAACGTTTCGCGGTCGGTCGGATTCTGTTCGTGAATCGCCTCCCAGGCGAAGGCGGCGGTTTCCGGCAGATCGAGCCCCGCGGCTGCTTCCGCCAAAAGTTTCAGTCCGGGCACGCTGGAGGGATCGCCGGCCAGAAGCTTCTCCGCATTCTCCATCTGCTTGGCGGGATCTTTCTTGCCACCACCAAAAAGAAACCCTGCCTGCGTCACGGAGCCAAAGGCGCGCGAGAACTTGCTCTTGGTGTTAAACTGGCGCAACTGGGCGACGCGCTGAAGCCTCCGAACCGGAAGGCAGCCGGGCGCGGTTTTCAAAACCTGCGCAGTCACTTCCAAAACATATTCAAGATTGCCGCGCTGAAGCGCCACTTGAGCGTTTTCAAGCTGCTTCTGGAGGCGTGAGTCCAACGATGAAACGGGGATTTCTGGCATAGGGGTTCACCAAACAAATGGCCTCCACGGAAACGGTCAACGCTGGAGTGCCTTTTTCAAAGCACTTCCAAGTCGGTCCCGGCCGCCGTCGCAAGCCGTTCGATACCTGCCCGGACCACCGGCTCCGCCGGTCCCTCCACTAACAAACGCAATTTGGCCTCAGTGCCCGAAAAACGAACCAGCACCCTCCCCTGCGCGCCTAACTCCCGTTCCAAAGCGGCAATCTCCGCCGTAAGCACTGCACAGGCAGACAACTCGCGACGTTGCCGAACCTTCAGGTTGCGCGTCGCCTGGGGGAATTTTTTCATCGCGGTCCGCAATTCCGACAGCGGTCGTCCGGTGGCAATCATAACCTCAAGGACCTTGAGTGCCGCGACCAAACCGTCGCCCGTGGGGGCGATTTCCGCGCAGATGATATGCCCGCTGGACTCGCCACCGAGTTTCGCCCCGTCCGCCAGCATGCGTTCGATCACATAACGGTCGCCCACCGAAGTGCGAACGACCCGCCCGCCGGCGGCGGTGACGGCGGCATCCACCCCGAGATTGCTTTGCACGGTGACGACGAGCGTGCCGGCCGCCAGAGTCCCTTTGCCCAACGCATGCACGGCCAGCAGCGTGAGAACTTCGTCGCCGTCCAGCACCTGCCCGTGTTCGTCACACAGGATGCAACGGTCGCCGTCCCCATCGTGCGCGATGCCAAGCCGTGCGCCGGTCGCAAGTACCTTGGCCGCGAGTTTTTCCGGATGCTCGCTGCCCACGCCGTCGTTGATGTTGCCGCCATCAGGCTTATCGCCAACCGAAAAAACCTCGGCCCCGAGCGCGCGCAACACCACGGGGCTTGTCAACGCAGTCGCTCCATTCGCCGTATCCAAAACAATTTTCCATCCGGCCAGCGACTGCGCCGGCAGCAAGGCGCTCGCCGCCGCAATATAGCCGGCCACCGCTGCCCGATTCTCAGGCACCGCCACAATCGGCAGCTCGCCTGACTCCTGAGCAGGCATCAACTGCTCGATACGCACTTCGTCGGCGTCGGTGAGCTTGATGCCGGTGCCCGCGAAAAACTTGATGCCGTTGTCGGCCGCCGGATTGTGTGAAGCGGTCACGACGACCCCGAGCACCGCGCCCTCGGCACGGACCGCACC
>FSTE01000322.1_pt1 | contig 12238 bp, 10 predicted proteins | sample 1637071 | NCBI WGS metagenome assembly FSTE01 (sample SAMEA3914818, study PRJEB12502) | metagenome | biome: forest; material: soil | place: Canada | collected 2010-06-26 | depth 0.1 m
CCGGCGAGCATCGCGTCGAGGCGGGTCCGCAGGCCGGCGGCGAGCTGCTTGCGCGTGGCTTCGCGCACCGCCCGCACGGTGGCGTGGATGCCGCCGCCGAGTTTTTGGAGTTCGGCGGGGGAGGCGCCGCGCAGTTGTTTGTCCCACTCGTCGAGCCGGTCACCGGCCCAGCACGCGTGCGTGTGGCAATCGACGAATCCCGGCATGAGCACGCGACCGTCGGCTTCGATCACCTCCGCATCGGGCGGGACCGTCAGCTCCGCGCCGACCGCCGCGATCTTGCCATCGCTCACGAGAACGTCGCCGCGTGCGATGATGCCGAGTTCGCTCAGGGCAGCGCCGCGGCGCGGCTTCACGCCTACCGTCAAAGTCGAATCGGAGCCCGGTTGGGCGAGGGTCAGGATGCGGGCGTGGCGGATGAGCAAACTCATGGGGTCTGCCATCCTGCGAGAAACGCGGTTCGCAAGGAAAGAGCTAAACCTTTGAGCCGCCGAGGTTGTCTTGGGAAATTAACAGGGAAAATTCAATTGGAGGGTTTCACCCTATGCCCGTGGAGGGCCCGTTGGCACATCCCATGCGTCGCAGGGAGTATGAATCCATCAGCGATTATAGCGGGCGATGGGGATTCGCCAGGTTGGCCATCCTCCCTAGAGCGGTATGCCAGCATCGTGCAGAATGCGGTCGAGGGGATCTTTCAGTCCACGCCGGACGGACGCTATCTGTTGGTCAATCCCGCGCTGGCGCACATGTATGGCTATGCTTCGCCCGAGGAGTTGCTGACGCAGGTGCAGGACATTTCCCGGACGATCTATGTCGATCCGGCGGTGCGTGACGAGTTCAAGCGATTGATGGCGCAGGCAGGCGAGGTGCGCGGGCTCGAATATCAGGTGCGGCGAAAAAACGGTGAAATCATCTGGGTCTCGGAGAGCTCCCGCGCGGTGCGCGACACCGGGGGCGAGGTGCTCTATTACGAGGGTTTCGTGGAGAATATCACGCGGCGCAAGCAGGCCGAGGACGAGCTGCGCGCGGCCAAGGAGGCCGCCGAGCTGGCCAGCAAGGCCAAGAGCCAGTTCCTCGCGGTGATGAGCCACGAGATCCGCACGCCCATGAACGGCGTCATCGGCATGGCGTCGCTGCTGCTCGACTCTCCGCTGACGGCGGAGCAGCGGGATTTTGCGCAGATCATCCGGCAAAGCGGCGATTCGCTGCTCACGGTCATCAATGACATCCTTGATTTTTCGAAGATCGAATCGGGCCGCATCGACCTGGAAAACGAGGAGTTCATCCTGCGAGATTGCATCGAGGGAGCGCTTGACCTGCTCGCTCCGAGGGCGGCGGAGAAGAAGCTCGACCTGCTCTATGAAATCGCCGGCGACGTGCCCGTGATGGTGAGCGGTGATTGCACGCGGCTGCGCCAGATTCTCGTCAACCTGCTGGGCAACGCGGTGAAGTTTACCGAGCGGGGCGAAGTGGTGCTCTCCATCAAATCCGAACCGGCCTCTTCCGCCGACGCCACCCGAGTGCGGCTGCTTTTCAAGGTGAGAGATTCCGGCATCGGCATTCCGCAGGATGCGATGGGCCGGCTGTTCCGGTCGTTTTCTCAGGTGGATGCCTCCACCACGCGCCGCTACGGCGGCACCGGGCTCGGCCTCGTGATCAGCAAGCGTCTGGCGGGGTTGATGGGCGGGGATATTTTGGTCGAGAGCGAAGTCGGCAAGGGTTCGGTCTTCCGTTTCAGCGTGGTGGCCGAGGCCGTGGCGAACTTGCCCGTGCCCTACCAGGCCGATCCGCGCACGATGCTGGCGGGCCGACGGCTGCTGATCGTCGACGACAACGCCACGAACCGTCGCATCCTCACGACGCTGGCGCGCACGCATGGCATGAACGCCAGCGCGCTCGACTCGGGGTCGGCGGCGCTCGACTTGTTGAGCTCGGGCGAATCCTTCGACTTCGCGATCCTGGACATGCAGATGCCCGACATGGACGGGGTGATGCTGGCGAATGAAATCCGCCGACTGCGTCTGGCGAACGTGTTTCCGCTCGTGCTGCTTTCGTCCCTTGGCCTGCGCGACATGATTCCGAATCCCGAAATGTTTGCGGCCTGCCTGACCAAGCCCACCAAGCCCGCGCAAATTGTCGAAGTGTTGATCAAACTGGTGCACCGCGGGTTGGCGGCGGCGAGTCCGTTTGCCTCCGGGCTATCGGCCCGGGCCAAGCCCTTGCGCGCCGAGCGCGTGCTGCTGGTCGAGGACAACGGGGTCAACCAGAAGGTCGCGCTGCGCATGCTGGAGCGGCTGGGCTACCGGGCCGATCTGGCCGTCAACGGCTTGGAAGCGCTCAAGGCAGTGGAGAAGGAGTCCTACGACATCATTTTAATGGATATGCAGATGCCGGAAATGGATGGGCTTGAGGCCACCCGCCGGATGCGTGCGGCCATCCCCGACGGTGTCAGCCGCCCCGCGATCATCGCGCTCACCGCCAGTGCGATGGCGGAAGATCGTGAACGTTGCCTGGCCGCCGGCATGGACGACTACCTCAACAAGCCCATCGAACTCGACGACTTGGGGGCGGTGATCAAGCGCGCCTTGGAGGCCCGGGTGATCGCGGCCTGAGAGCCGGCCGGGGAGGACGACAAAATCTTTTGCATCCCGCCGGCTTTGCGTGAGCGTGTGGTTCGCATGCCCAACGCCCTTGCTGCCGAGAAATCGCCCTACCTGCTTCAACATGCGGATAATCCCGTCGCCTGGATGCCGTGGGGCGAGGCGGCCTTCGACAAGGCGCGCGCGGAGAACAAGCCGATCTTCCTCTCCATCGGCTACTCGACCTGCCACTGGTGCCACGTCATGGCGCACGAGTCGTTTGAAAACGACGCCATCGCCGCCCAGCTCAACGAGCATTTCGTCGCCATCAAGGTCGACCGCGAGGAGCGGCCCGACGTGGACAAGGTCTACATGGCCTATGTGCAGGCCCGCACCGGCCACGGCGGCTGGCCGCTCTCCGCGTGGCTCACGCCGGAGTTGAAACCGTTTTTTGGAGGCACGTATTTCGCGCCGGAGGACCGGCAGGGACGCATGGGTTTTCCATCGGTTCTCAAGGCCATCGCGATGGGTTGGGAGAGCGACCGCGAGAAGCTCGTTGCCGAGGCCGACCGGGTGGTCGTGTTACTAACGCAAAATCAACTGCCCCTCGCTCCCGAGCCGGGTGAAGGCGTGCCTGACCTGCACGACACGGGCGGCGTGGCCTTCGAGAAATGCTTCGAGCATTTCAATGAGAGCTTCGACGTGGACAACGGCGGTTTCGGCGGTGCGCCCAAGTTTCCACGCGCCTCGAACATCAACTTTATCCTGCGCGCGGCGGCCATCCAGGGCGTGGCCACGTCCCCCGGAGAATTGGCGCTGAAGATGGCGGCGGACACCCTGCAGCGCATGACCGAGGGCGGCATCCACGACCATGTGGGCGGCGGGTTTCACCGCTACTCGGTGGATGCGGGGTGGTTCGTGCCGCACTTTGAGAAGATGCTCTACGACCAGGCGCAGATCGCGGTCAACTGCCTCGACATGCATCTCGCGTCCGGCGACGAGCGGTTCGCCTGGGTGGCGCGCGACATCTTTGACTATGCGCAGCGCGAGCTGTCCGCGCCGGCCGGGGCGTTTTTCTCGGCGGAGGATGCGGACAGCGAGATCGCGACCGGCGATCTCGCTGCGGGCGAAGGGCGAGAGGCGAAAGGCGATTGGACGGGAAAGCCGGAGCACGCCGAGGGCGCGTTCTATGTGTGGACGCGCGCGGAGATCGAGATCTTGTTGAAGAATGACGCGGCGTTTTTCTGCGACCACTACGGCGTCGCCACCAACGGCAACGTGCCGTCCGAGTTGGATCCGCAAGGCGAGTTCACGGGTAAAAACATCCTCAGGCAGCGGCGTCCGCTCACCGAGACGGCGGATATCCACGGGCTCACGCCGGCGTTTGCAGTCGAGGTGCTGGTGACGTCGTTGGAAAAGCTCCGCGCGGTGCGCGCGCAGCGCCCGCGTCCGCAGCTCGACGACAAGATCATCACGGCGTGGAACGGCCTGATGATCTCGGCGCTGGCGCGCGGCGCAATGTCGACGGCGGAGTGTCTGGCGGACAAACGCGAGTTTTACCGCGATGCGGCGGTGCGCGCGGCGGAGTTTGTCCGGCGCGAACTTTACGACGAAGGACGCGGCGTACTCTACCGTTGCTACCGTGAAGGGCGCGGCGCAAACGAAGGTTTTGCGGAGGACTACGCTTATTTCGTCGCGGGGTTGCTGGATCTTTACGAGGCGACGTTTGACGCGCGCTGGCTCCAGTGGGCGGAGCGGCTGCAGCAGACGATGGACGCGTTGTTTTGGGACGAACAGGATGGCGGCTATTTCAACTCGCGCGCGGACGACGCGAGCATCGTGCTGCGTCTTAAGGAGGATTACGACGGCGCGGAGCCTTCGCCGAACTCAGTGGCGGCGGCGAATCTGCTGCGGTTGGCGGCGATTTTCCACGACGACGCGCTGCGCAGCCGCGCACGGCGGACGATCGAGTCGCTGCGTCACCAGTGGTCGAAGATGCCGCAGGCGTTGCCGGAGATGTTGTGCGCCATCGAGCGGGCGCTGGACGTTCCGTGTCAGGCGGTGATCGCGGGCGATCCGCGGAAAGCGGATTTTCAGGCGTTGGCCGTGATTGTCACGGGACGGTTTGGTCCACGCAGGACAGTGTTGGCGGCCGACGGTAGCGAAGGGCAGCAGTGGCTCGCGTCGCGGGCACCTTGGCTCGCCGAGATGAATCCGATTAATGGAAACGCGGCGGCTTATGTGTGTATTGGGGAGACGTGCCAGGCACCGGTCACCGCGCCGGAGGAGTTGCGTGCGTTGCTCTCCCAGAGCTGAAAGTTCGCCATGCTGATGAGTGGACTTCTGTCGGCGACGTCTTCGTAATAAGCTCATATTGGATTCAACGGCAAAGCCATCGCGAGCCTCTCTCTGGTTGTCCGTTCCCGGCATCGTGCTGATGGTATTGGCGGTTGTGGTGCTGCTGGCGTGGGCCACGGGGAACATTGATAAGACGGCCTTTGTGGTGAACGAAACCCCGATGGTGGTGAATACCGCCATCTGTTTTTTTGCCATCGGAGCGGGATTTATAGCCAAGGTCCGGGGCGGGGCATGGATTACCATGGCGTCGGGTGTGCTGGTTGCATTTATCGGGCTGGCGACCGGTCTGGAGCATGCGACCGGTCTGAATCTGGGTATCGATGAATTATTTTTTCAAGGCCGCGGCCCTTTGCCTGGACGGATGGCGGTTCCCGCGGCGGTTGTGCTGGTTCTTTGCGGTTTCGCTTTGCTGTTTTTGGGCACCCGCAAGCCATGGACGCGCCTGTTGGGTCTGTTGGCCGGGCTGATCATGGCGGTGGCGTTTGTGGGGCTGTGCGGATATATCACGGGGTTGCCGGTGGCCTACGCCTGGGGGCAGCCCATCCACATGGCGCTCCTAACCTGCATGAGCCTGTTGATCGTGGCCGCAGGCTTCTTTGGGTGGACGCTGACCAACCCTGATAAATACAGGGGAATCGAAGACCGGGTGCTGCCGTTTTTCATCACGGCGGGATCCGTTCTGGTTGTTGTAAGCGTGATTTCCTTTGAGAGCATCCGTCTCCAGGAAAAAACGACCGACTGGGTCGCGCATACGGAGCGGATCATCACCACTGTCAACGTGATGGAACTGCGCATTTCGCAGATCGAGTCCGCCGTCCGCGGTTATGTGATCACGGGCGACAATAGTTATCTGGAGGGACGCCCGGCCAAGGCGGCGGAGGCCCGGGAAAAGCTGGAGACGTTGCGCGTGCTGGTCATGGACAATCCGGCCCAAGAGGGCCGGGTCGTTGAGTTAACCCCGATCGTGCAGGAAAAAATTTCCCGCAACGACACGATTTTCGCCTTTTGCCTGAAAGAGGACCGGGCGGGGGCCGCCGCGCTTATTTCAAACAATTCCGGCCTGCGGCTGATCCGGGAAATCCGGCTCCTCACCGACGAGATCGGGGGCGAAGAAAGGCGTCTCCTCGCCTTGCGGGAGAGCGAGAGCATGCGGTCCGCGCGCCAGACGCGCGAGGTGATTCTACTGGGTGGGAGCCTCATGCTCGGGCTGCTCGCAATCGCTTTGGCCATAGTGCGCCGAAACACGGCGGCCCGCAGCATCGCGGAAGCTGCGCTGCAGACCGCGAACAAGTTGCTCAGCCAGCAGGTGCAGGAGAGGACGGCCGCGCAGGCCGAGTTGCAGGGCGTGCTGAACGGAACCGATTACAGCATCATCGAGACGGACCTCGACGGGCGTGTGCTGCTGTTTAACAAGGGCGCCGAAAAAATGCTGGGCTACACGCAGGCGGAAATGATCGGGCGGACCCAAACTGCGGCGCTCTTTCACGACGCCGCCGAAGTGGCGGCCCGCGCGGAGGAACTCGCCGCTCAACTCGGACGGCCGGTGGCGGCGGGATTGGAGGCTTTTACGGCCCGTGTACGTGTAGGGGAAACGGATGTGCGGGAGTGGACGTATGTGCGCAAGGATGGCGGCCGGGTTCCGGTGCTGCTCTCGGTCACCGGTTTGCGCGACGAGACGGGCGAGGTCACGCGGTTCCTCGGGGTGGCCGCCGACCTGAGCGCCTTGAAAAAGGCCGAGCAACGGGCGCGCACGCTGGAGTCGAAGTTCCGTTCCGCCGTGGATGCCAGCGTGGATGCTTTTTATCTGATGGAGCCGGTGCGTGATGAGGCGGGCTTGGTGGTTGATTTTATAATCGCCGATGTGAACGCGCTCGGCGCGGCCAGAATGAAATTGTCGCGGACGGATGCCATTGGCCGCCGGTGGAAGGGCTTCAGCGCGCAACCGGCCATGCGCGTGATGCTGGAGAACTATACCCGGGTGCTCGAAATGGATCTCTCGTGGGAAGACGAACTGGAGGTCCTCACGCTGGACGGAGACAAGGCGTGGCGGCGCCTGGTGGTGGTGCCGGTGGCCGGCGGCATCGCCGTGTGGTCGCATGATGTCACCGTGCGCAAGCGGAATGAGGCCTCCCTGCGCACGAGCGAGGAGCAGTTCCGCAACGCCTTCGAGTTTGCGGGCATCGGCATGGCGATCGTTGGGCTCGACGGCCGCTGGGTGCGCGTCAACACCTCCCTGTGCGAGATCATCGGCTACGACGAGCGGACGCTGCTGACCAAGACATTTTTGGAGATCACGCATCCCGACGACCTTGACGCCGACCTGGACCATGTGCGCTCGCTGCTCGCGGAGGAGGTGCGCTTTTACCACATGGAAAAGCGCTATTTCCACCGTGACGGTCATATCGTGTGGGTGCGGCTCACCGCATCGCTCGTGCGGGATTCGGCCGGCACGCCGATGCATTTCGTATCGCAGGTCGAAGACATCACCGAGCGAAAGCATCTCGCTGAAAATCTCGCCAAGGCCCGCGACGAGGCGCTGGCGGCGTCGCGCATGAAGTCGGAGTTCCTCGCCAACATGAGCCACGAGATTCGCACGCCGATGAACGGCATCATCGGCATGTCCGGGCTGCTCATGGAGAGCGATCTCACCGCCGATCAACGCGAGATGGGCAACGTCATCCAGCACAGCTCCGAGAGCCTGCTCGGCATCATCAACGACATCCTCGATTTCTCGAAGATCGAGGCGGGCAAGATGCGCATCGAACTCGCGGAGTTCGAGCTCCGCGAAGTGGTCGAGGAGACGCTCGCGCTGCTCGCGCCCCGCGCCCACGAGAAGGGCGTCGAGTTGATCTGCGATTTCGACGACCGGCTTGCGCACCGACTGCTGGGCGATGCCGGACGGCTGCGTCAGGTGCTCATCAACCTGGTGGGCAACGCGGTGAAATTCACCGAGCAGGGCGAGGTTTTTGTCCGCGTGCGCCTGGTGCGCGAAAACAACGGGCAGGTCGCTTTCCAATGCTTGGTGGGCGATACGGGCATCGGCATTGAGTCCGATGCGCAGAAGCGGCTTTTCCAGCCTTTCACCCAGGCCGACGGCACTACGACGCGACGTTTTGGCGGCACCGGGCTCGGGCTCGCCATCTCGCGCCAGCTGGTCGGGCTGATGGGCGGCGAGATCGACTTTGAAAGCGAGCCGGGACGCGGTGCCAAATTTTGGTTCGAGCTGTCTCTGCAACGCTGCGCAGTGATTTCGCCCGCGATTGATCGACGGCTGCCCGCCGGTTTGCGGGCGCTCGTGGTGGACGACAACGAGACCAACCGCAGCATTCTCGCTGCCCAGCTCCGCGCATTTGGAGTCGAGGCCGAGATACTCTCGGATGCGACCCGGTTTATCCCCCGGCTTGTCGAGCAGCAGAAGGCGGGTGCGCCTTTTGCCCTGGGCGTGCTCGACTGGAACATGCCCGAGTTGGACGGCCTGCATCTCGCGCTCCAGGTCCGCGCCCGCCCGGAGTTTGCCGGCCTGCCGCTGATCATGCTTTCGTCTGCGGGGCATCTCGCGAATCCGCAGCAGATCGAGGCGGCGAAATTCGCGGCGTTGCTGACGAAGCCGGTCCGCTCCGAACAACTCTACCGCAGTCTGATTGGCATCCTTGGACTTGAGTCCGTTGCACCGGCCAAACCCGCCAATCCTGGCTGGGCCATGGTTCGTCGTTTGCCCGGCTCCGGTCTCCGCATCCTGATGGCGGAAGACAACCGCACCAACCAGATGGTCGCGCGCCGCATCCTTGAAAAAATGGGACACACGGTGGACGCGGTGGAGAACGGTCTTGAGGTGATCGGGCGTCTTCCGCAGCAACCTTATGACGTCGTGCTCATGGACTGCCAGATGCCGGTCATGGACGGCTACGAGGCTACCCGGCAAATCCGCGCGGGCCAGATCCCGGGCGTCAACCGCAACATTCCGGTGATCGCCCTGACGGCCTACGCGATGGCTGACGACCGGCTGAAGTGCCTTCAGGCCGGCATGAACGACTACGTCACCAAGCCCATCCGGCCGGATAGTTTGCACGAGGCCTTCCTGCGCAGCGGGCTTTTGTCCGGGGTGCTTCAACCCAAGGCTTAGACGGCTGCGGCGCGGGAGTGGCGGATCAGGCCTCGTCTTCGGCGACCTTGAGCTGCGGGCCGTCGTCGGCCTGTTCGTGAGCGACCACCGTGACGAGATCGCGGATGTTTTCCAGGATTGCGAGGGTCTCGGGATGGCGCAGGGCAAAGACCAGCAGATTGATCTGCTCGACCGTGAGGTTGGCGCGGATCGCCTCGGTTTCGAGGAGACGGGCGGCCTGACGGGCGGTTGACCGGTAGGTCGTGATGGTCTTGCGCGCCGAGGCCTCGGTTTCCTTGCGGGAAAAAGGGATGCCGCTGGTCGCTTCAAGCCAGAGCAGCGCGAGGCTTTTCAATTCGTCTGACAGGGCGGGGTAGCCCATTTTCCCCATCAGATCGGCGATGGTCTTGAATTTCACCGGACGCCCCGACTCGACATTGATCACGGTGTTGCGATGGCATCGCGCCTGTTTTGCCAGCCCTTCAAGCGTGAGGCCTTTGGCTTCTCGAAGGCTTCGGAAAAGCTGGGTGTAATGCATTAAGTGGGAGTAGTGGCGCGAGGGAGGCCCTGTCAACGCACGGGCGGGCATGTCTCCAGGGGTTTGCATTGACAAATAATGTGCGCACACGAAAAATATAAAAATGGAAGAGCCCGCATCCATTCCCGTTGCATGCCTGCGAGGGCAGGAACTCCGCAGTCTGCAACGGGTGCGCATTGTGACCACGCTCAAGGGTGTCTGCCTGCAAATCGGCCGCCTGCACCATTCGGAAGAGAGCCGGCTCGCGTGCCGTGAAGTCGCCCGGATGTTGGATGAGATATTGGCGCGCGAAACCGGATCATCGGGGCCGGGCGGTCGCTGACTTATGGCAAAGATATTGGTGATAGACGACTATCCTCCCATCCTGGACATCTTGCGGATTCTTTTGCCCATCGAGGGACATGAGGTAAGCACGGCGGCCGATGGACCGGAGGGATTGAGACTGGCTGAATGTACGCCGTTTGATCTGGCGTTGATCGACGTGGATATGCCCGGCTTGGACGGGATTTCGGTGTGCAAGTCTTTAATGAGCAATCCCGCCACCCGGAATGTGCGGGTGCTGATGATGACGGGCCGGCCAAGCGGGGAGGTGCATGCCCGTTCGAGACTGGCCGGCGCGCTGGCCGTGATGGCCAAGCCATTTTTGGGAAGCCTGCTGATCGAGGAGATCGCCCGCCATATTCCGATGACTTCCGCCGATCCGAAAGAGGAGGGTAAGGCCATTCGTGATCGACCGAAGAAATCCCGCGCTGGACGGACATTGGCGTGATGGTTGAACGCTCTTTTGAGCATAGGCCGCCATCCGGTGGCCGGCGGGTCCGGTTGCATCCGGCGACCATGCAGACTACGCTCGACTGTGTTAACCAATGGCCTTTACCTGAGAAGTAACTCCCCGTGAAAATCCTCGCCGTAGAAGATGATCCCGTAGCCCGTGCGGTTCTTCACCAAGCGCTTCTCCGCTTGGGGCATGAGGTCATTGACGCCGCCGATGGCACGGAAGCCCTGCGCCTGCTGGAAAAAGAGCCCGTGCGCGTGATCGTGAGCGACTGGATGATGCCCGAGATGGACGGGCTGGCCCTGTGCCGCGCGGTGCGCGGGCGGGTGGATGCCGATTACGTCTATTTCATCCTGCTCACCAGCCGGACGGCCGACGTGGACAACCAGCGCGAAGCCATCGAGGCGGGCGTGGACGATTTTCTTTCAAAGCCGCTCAACTCGCAGGACATCTGGATGCGCCTGCGCGTGGCCGAGCGCATCCTGCGTTACGCGACCGAGGTGCGCCAGTTGGAGGCGTTCCTCCCCATCTGCGGCTACTGCAAAAAGGTCCGTGACGACCAAAATTACTGGCAGCAGATCGAGAGCTACATCAATGAGCGCACCGGCACCGATTTCAGCCATTCCGTATGCCCGGACTGCTACCAGCGCGTGGTGATGCCCGAGCTGGAAAAATTGCGCGCCGCCGCGCCAAAACCTCCGGTCAAGCCCCATGTCCACCGAAAGGCTTGACCGGCTGGAAGAGCGGCTGGCCTGGTTCGAGCGCCATGTGACCGAGCAGGACAAAGCCATGCTCGAAATGGCTGGCCAGATTGACCGGTTGAAGGCGGAACTGGGCCGGCTCAGATTGCGATCCGAGTCCGGCGGCATGGTGACGGAAGGGAATCCTTCCGACGAGCGGCCGCCGCACTATTGAGCGGACCTCAGGGCGTGACAACTGGCGGGGCGGCCAGGGTCACGCTGCCGCGATCACTGGTTTTGTAGGCGTAGATATCCTGGTTCCAGTCGAGGCTGAGCGTGCTGTCGATCACGTAGGCCGCGAGTCCCGGGTGGAGGGAGGCCGCGCGGGCAATCTTTTTGGCGACCGCGGCGGACAAGGGGATAGACTCCGTAATCGTGCTAAGCGGAGGAATGCCCAAGGGCTTGGGGTTCTTGATGACGCCCATCGAGGCTCCGTCGAGGGTAAGGTCGTGCTCGGTGCTCGCCACAACCAGAGGGACGTTGTTGGGGTTGACGAATAACAGGGTCACCGTGGCGCCCGACGGGGAGATTTCCTTAACGCGCACGCCGATTCTTTCCAGTTTCGGGGCAAAGCTGCAGCCGGCCAGCATCAACAAACCGAGGACAAAAGCGATGAGAGGAAGGGTTCGCGTAAACATGGACGCAACCCAAGGGAATCTTTGCGCACGGTGCAAACCCTCAGGAGTGTCTTATGAGGACACTTTCGGCCGACCGCCTCAGAAAATCGAAAGCGCCTGTGCGCTCTCGATGGCGATCCAAGCCGCTCCGGCTGTCAGCGAGGCGCCGATCGCCAGTCGGGTGAGCTTCTGCCGGCGCAGGCGGCGGTCATGCCGGTCGGGATGATGCCGCGCGGCGGACCCGCTGGAAGAGATGAAGCTCACGAACTGCGCGTTGCGCACGACCGTCGTGCGGATGGTGCGGTTGTCCACCCGGCCCATGCGGACCGGCGGACGACGAAAAAGTTGGAGTAACACGCGCAACACAGGTCTAGGACTCAAAATTAGGGTGGTTTTTTCAAGGGGAAACTTGAAACTTCGCGCTCTTTAACGGCCTTTTAGCCCCTCCAGACATGCACCACTTCAACTACGTCGGTCCCAACCTCCACTGCGAATCCGTCGATCTCGCCGAGATCGCCCGACTCTACGG
>FSTE01000346.1_pt1 | contig 12145 bp, 4 predicted proteins | sample 1637071 | NCBI WGS metagenome assembly FSTE01 (sample SAMEA3914818, study PRJEB12502) | metagenome | biome: forest; material: soil | place: Canada | collected 2010-06-26 | depth 0.1 m
GAACAAAGCACAACGACCTTCATGTGTCCGTGATGGCGTCAAACTGCGCCCCAAAGCGCAAAGCGAAACCGCGCGAACTTTGGCCTCGTGGCCAAAGAGTTTTCATATTTCGCGCTTCCGTCCGGCGGCGGTTGGGCGTTTCTTTGCCCCAGTTGAACGAGAACATTCCCGCCTATACCTTGATTGACCAGCCCGACCAGCTGGCTCCCCTGCTGGCCGCCCTCGACCGTGTCGATGAGGTGGCGCTCGATACGGAGGCGGACAACATGTTCCACTACCGCACGCGGGTGTGCCTGTTGCAGTTTCTCGTGGCGGGGGAAATCTTCCTCGTCGACGTGCTTGCCCCGCTCCCGCTCGCCCCCTTGTGGGAAAAACTGGCGACCAAGCACCTTCTGATGCACGGCAGCGATTTCGACCTGCGTCTGTTGTCCGATCTTTGCCAGTTTCGCCCGAAGAGCCTGTTCGATACGATGTTGGCGGCGCAGTTGCTCAACCACTCACGCATCGGCCTGGCCGGCCTGCTGGAGCAGCATTTCGGCGTGATTCTCGACAAGGAAGGCCAAAAGGCCAACTGGTCGCGCCGCCCGATCACGAAAAAGCTCCTCGATTACGCCGCGCTCGACGTCTGGCACCTGCCCGCCCTGCGCGACATCCTCACCCGCGAACTCGTCCGCCTCGACCGCATCGACTGGCTCGACCAGCAATGCTGCCGCCAGATCGAATCCGGCCTCATCGGATTCCCCCAGGACGACGAAAACGACTGGCGCATCGGCCGTTCCGAACGCCTGCGCGGCTCCGGCCTCGGCGTGCTCCATGCCATCTGGCACTGGCGGCAGGATTGGGCGCAGAAGCTCGACGTTCCTCCCTTTAAAGTATGCAGCGGTGATCTGCTTCTTGATATAGCCTATGCCGCCGAAAACGGGGAGTCCGAGCCGACCATCATGGCCAAGGTCAACCTCGGCAAACGCCATGATCGCCTCGCGCCCGCGCTGGCCACGGCCATTCGCCTCGGCTTGGGCCGCGACCCGCAGACACTCCCCCGTCGCCGCCGCTCCGAACACGCCCCGCTCACCCCGGGAGAAGTCGCCTTGCAGGACCGCATCAAGGCCGATCGTGACCGCGTCGCCGCGCGCCTTGAGATCGAGCCCACCCTCATCGCCAACCGTGCGCAACTCGCCCAGATCGCCCGCGCACCGGATAAGATCGAGGAGATTCTCCTTCCATGGCAGGCCGGTTTGCTGCGCGCCGAACCCTCGCTCAACCCCGTCTGAGAGGGGGCCTTGAATTTGTATTTTCCCCACTTGCCAAGCGGCGGGGGGCGCGGCAACTTCTCCATCTACCCTATGAACTCGAAGACCCTTCTTGCCCTCGGTCTGTGTGCATTTGCCGCCGCGATTTTCTCCGGTTGCTCCACCCAAAAGACCCGCACCGGCCGCAATAATAGCTACTTGGGTGGCTTGGCTCAGGTTAACACCGGCAGCTACATGCCGGTTGGTCCCCTCACCATCCCGATCGATGGCACCGAGGCTCTCGGCCGCGTCAATCCCTCGGGTGACGAGGTCAAGCTTCTGTGGGGTGCGATCACCTGGACGGACTACTGATCCGCTTTATTCCGAACCCTTTCAACCCCGCTCCGGCTCCGTGCCGCGCGGGGTTTTTCTTTGCCACTGCGGGCCGTTCCGCGAGCTTTCTGTCACTCGTGCCACCGGATAACGCCAACATCGCGCGCCATCTTTCACTCATGGCGGCCTGCCAGCCGCACACTGCCGCCCTCAAGGTGCCGCGCGGACGCACGCGGGACGGAGACATCGATTACCTCGCGTTGTCCTTTGCCGATCTTGATGCCGAGGTGGCCGCCTGGCGCACCGACCTCGCGGCCCGCGGCGTGAAGCGCGGCGACCGGGTTCTCGTCATGGTGAAACCCGGGCTCCCGCTCATCGCGGCGGCCTTCGCCCTTTTCGGACTCGGCGCCGTTCCCGTGGTGATTGATCCGGGCATGGGGTTGAAAAGTTTTCTCTCGTGCGTTGAGCGTTCGCAGCCGCGCGTGCTTCTCGGCATCCCGCTTGCGCAGGTGGTCAGCCGGATTTTCAGAAAACCGTTCCGCAGCGTCGCACTCCGCATCCGCGTGAGCGGCTCGTCCACCGCCCGGCTGAGGTCAGGCTCTCAGCTTTCAACTCTCAACTCTCAGCTGGCGGCGTCCGCCGCCTCCGACCTCGCCGCCGTGCTCTTCACGAGCGGCTCCACGGGAGCGCCCAAGGGCGTGTGCTACACGCACGGCATGTTCGATGCGCAGGTGGACCTCATCCGCGCGGCCTACGACATCCAGCCTGGCGAGATCGACCTGCCGATGCTGCCGGTTTTCGCGCTCTTCAACCCCGCCCTCGGCATGACGACCATTGTCCCCGAGATCGACCCGAGCCATCCCGCGCGCGTGGACCCGGCGAAAATTCTTCAGGCCATCCGCCAGGAAAAAGTCACCAGCTCCTTCGGCTCGCCCACCCTCTGGCGGAAAATCTCCGTCCATTGTCACGCTCACCACGCCACGTTGCCCACGATGAAACGCGTGCTCTGCGCCGGCGCGCCCGTGCCGCCCGACCTGTGGGCACTCATGGCGTCCGTGCTGCCCAACGGCACGCTGCACAGTCCCTACGGCGCGACCGAGGCGCTGCCCGTGAGCAGCATTAGCGCGCTCGAGGTGATCGCCGGCACGGCCATCGCCACCGAGCACGGCGCGGGCACCTGCGTGGGCCGCGTGTTGTCCGCCAACGAAGTCAAAATCATCGCCATCACCGACGGCTCTATCGCCACGCTGGCGGACGCCCGCGAACTTCCTTCCGGAAAAATCGGCGAGATCATCGTGCGCGGTCCCACGGTCACGCACGAATACGACGCGCTGCCCGAGGCCACCGCCGCCGCCAAGATCGCCGATGCTTCCGGCGCCATCTGGCACCGCATGGGCGACCTTGGTTATTTTGACGGCGAAGCCCGCCTCTGGTTTTGCGGACGCAAGGCCGAGCGCGTCGAGACCCGGGACGGGCCTCTTTACACGGAGCAGGTCGAGCCTCTGTTCGTGCCCCACCCCGAAGTGCGCCGCGCCGCGCTGATCGGCCTCGGCGAACGCGGACGCGAGCGCGCCGCCCTCGTGATCGAGCCGGTGTCGGCGGATTCCATTTTATCGAGCGCGGATTGCCGCCGGCTCGCGCGCGAGCTGCGAACGATTGCGCTGCGCCATCCGCACACGGCCGGGATCAAGCTCTTCTATTTCAAGAAAAAATTTCCGGTGGACGTGCGGCACAACGCCAAGATCCACCGCCTCGCCCTCGCGCGCTGGGCCGCCAACGACGTCGGCTACGAGTCCGATCCCAAGCGATGAACGTGCCCGCCTCCAATCCAGAGTGTCACCTATTAGGTGACACTTCCCTTGGGCAATCCGCCGCGCTCGTGACCGGCGGCACCGGTTTTCTGGGGCGCCGTCTGGTTGACCGCCTGCTCGCGCAGGGCCGCGCCGTTACCGTGCTCGCGCGCACGCCCGCGCCGGACCTGGAGGCGCGCGGTGTGCGTTTCGTGCGCGCCGCGCTCGACGACGAGACGGCGGTGCGCGCCGCCTGCCGCGGGATGGGCACGGTTTTCCACGTCGCCGCGAAAGTCGGCGTGTGGGGGCGCTACAGTGATTTTTTTAGCGCCAACGTGCTCGGCACGCGGGCGATCCTCGCCGGTTGCCGCGAGCACGGCGTGGCGAATCTGGTCTACACGAGCACGCCCAGCGTGGTTTACAACGGGCGCGGAATCGCGGGCGCCGACGAATCGCTGCCGCTCACGACGGACTGTCCGAGCGCGTATCCATTAACCAAGGCCATCGCCGAGCGCGAAGTGCTCGCGGCCAATTCGCCGGCGCTGCGAACGGTTGCGTTGCGCCCGCACCTGATCTGGGGCGCGGGCGATCCGCACCTCGTGCCCCGAGTGCTGGCCCGCGCGCGCGCCGGCCGCCTCCGCATCATCGGCTCCGGCACCAACCGCGTGGACATGGTCCACGTCGAAAACGCCGTCGACGCCCATCTCGCCGCCGAACGGGCCCTGATAAAGTGTCACCCATTAGGTGACACTTTATCGGAAGCCTCCTCTCAAAATGGAAAATCCGACGAGGTTGTTTGTCACCTAATGGGTGACACTGGGGGGACGTTCATGGGTGGGCGCGCCTACTTCATCACCAACGGCGAGCCGGTCGTGCTGTGGGACTGGATCAACGGCCTGCTCACGGCGCTGGGCGAGCCGCCGGTTACGAAACATATCTCGCTCGGCGCGGCTTCGGCGGTCGGCGCGGTGTGCGAGGCCGCGTGGCGCGTGCTGCCGCTGAAGGGCGAGCCGCCGATGACGCGCTTTGTCGCCGCCGAGCTGGCGAAGGACCACTGGTTTTCCATCGCGGCCGCCCGCCGTGATCTCGGCTACACGCCGCGAGTGAGCATGGCGGAAGGCACACGAGAGTTGGTGGCGGCGCTGAGGTCGGAAAGAGATGGCGCCCAGCGTGAAAAACCGGACCGCAAGCCCTGAAAGCAATCAGATGATGACGACGGCGACTTCCGGGGAGGATGAGTTTGCCGCCAGCAAGCCGTTGAGCAGGCACCAGCGGACAAGATCGGCCGTGTTGACCAACCCCAGCCGGTCGAGGATGCGCGCACGATGATTTTCGACCGTGCGGGGACTCAGGCTGGTTTTTGAGGCGATCTGTTTTGATGACAGTCCCTGCGTGACGAGCAGGACGATTCCCCGTTCGCGTTCTGAAAGCCGCAGCATCGCTTCGGATAGTTGAACCGGCTGATCTGCGGAGAAAGGAGAAGCGCTGGCCGAGAAAAAAACGCCGCCGGCCAATACGCCGGCCACGGCATCTTCCAGTCGTCCCAAGGGGCAAATTTTATCGATATAACCGGCCACGCCGAGCTTGCAGAGCTCCATGGGCAGGTGGCTTTCGGGCGAGGCCGTGACGACGATCACCGGAAAATGGTGTCCCGCCTGACGAAGCGCGTTCAGGATGTCCATCCCGTACATGTCGGGAAGGTGAAGATCGAGCAGCAGCAGGTCGGGTGGTTCCAGCAGGCAGGCATCCAATCCCGGACGCCCGAGGTTAAATTCACGCCAGCGGATGGGCATGAACCGTTTTCGCATCCGCTCTCCAATCACCCGCTGATGAACAATGTTATCCTCGATCAGCACGAAATCACGACCAGAAGGCAAAGGGGCAGGGGTTGCGTGAATCATGGCAAGGAGGGGGAAGGCGAGTTACTGGGTAATAATACTTAATAAAGCAACGGGCATTCGTAAATTGAGTAAAATCACTCAATAAGAGTGGTTTGCGTTAAATTTTGAGCGACAAAGTCTCTTGTAAAATTTTTACAATGAAAACCAGCGCCCTCCTTCGTTTCGGCCGTTTTTTCACGGCTTCTGTTAGCAGCTTAGCCTTCTTGGCGGCGGTTCGTGCCGACCAGACGTTGGCGACCCCTCCGACGGTCCAGACCAGTGGCGCGCAGACGGTTACTGGTTCCGGCGCCAACGGCATCATTGATGGTAATGGCGGCTCCGGCTATTTTGTCCAGGGGGGCAGCCTAACCATTAACAACGCGACGTTGCAGAATTTCAATACCGTGGGCGGCAGCGGCAGTGGTGGTGGCGCCGGCTTGGGTGGTGCGATCTTCGTCAACTCAGGGGCTACGGTCACCCTGAACGGGGTGAGTTTTTATAGCAACAACGCGCAGGGCGGCGATGGCGGGGTGGGCACCACGGGTGGTGTCCTGAACGGCCGGCTCACGCCCGTTTCTAGCGGAACCAACGGCAGCGCGGGAGATAATGCGGCTTCCGGCGCGGCCTATGTCAACGGCGGCAACGGCGGCACGGGCTACAATGGAGCATCCGGCACCAATGGCACCAACGGTTTTGGCGGCAACGGCGGCAACGGTGGCAACGGTTCCGTCGGGGCGGCGGTTACGGCGGACACGATCAAGGCCGGTCTGGATGTTACTTACGATGGCCTCACATCAGGCGAAGATGTTGTTGATACTACAGTCTATACGGCGATTGCCGCCTCGTTTACTTCAGCGGCGGCGTTAGCCGAAACTCAAGTGGCGGCGGATGGATTTCCTGTTATTTCAGAATTGGGCGTTCCCCTTGCCGCCTTGGCGGCTAGCTATACGGAAATTGCCGGCGAGAAAGGTGGCGCAACGCTTACCAAAGACCTTGCCAAAGCGGTTTTTGACGCGGCCTATCTCACGGCCATCACCGTGACTAATCTGGCCGTAGGCACGGCGGGCAACGGCGGCACCGGCGGCAACGCTGGCAACGCCGGCAACGCCAGCTTTGGCTTTGGCGGTGGTGCGGGCGGCAACGGCGGCGATGGCGGCGATGCGGTCTCCGCTTCGGCGGCGGCGGGTGGCCCCGGCGGCAATGGCGGCGGTGGCGGCATCGGCGGCTTTGGTGGCGGTGGCGGTAGCGGTGGCAACGGCGGTGTTGGCGGCACATCCGCTTCTGCCGAACCCGGCACGGATGGCGGCTCTGGCGCCGGCGGTGCCGGCGGTTTCGGTGGTGGCGCCGGCTCTTCTGGCACGGGTTATGGGGTCGCCGTCGTTGACGGTGGTTCCGGCGGCAGCGCCTACGGTGGCGCGATTTTCGTGCGCACCGGCGGCACGCTCAACATCACCGGCAACGCCGTTTTCCAATTTAATGATGTCGTGGGCGGCGGGACGTCCACCGTCAGCGGTTCCTCTGGGAACGCGGCCGGCGTCGACCTCTTCATGATGAAGGGTTCCAACGTGACGCTGAATCCGGGCGCGGGCAAAACGATCATTTTCAACGGCGGCATCGACGACGACGCCGGCCTGAGCGCGGGCAGCGCCCCCGGTCGCGGCGCGGGCATCACCATCGCCAGCGGTCTGGTGGTCTTTAACGGGACCAATACCTACTCCGGCCAAACCAAGATCACGGGCGGCACCCTTCAGGCGCAGGACGGCGACGGAATTGCCACCAACAGCAGCATTAATTTCAACGGCAATGCCGCCGTCGCCAACGGTGTCCTTCAGAGCAGCGGCGATTTCACGCGCTCCGTCGGCACCTATAACGCCACCACGGGCGCCAATGCGAACCGTGTCCAGTGGGATGCGGACGGCGGCTTCGCCGCGATCGACGGCGGCCTGAACGTGAAGCTCAACAACATCACGAACAACCCGCTTACCAACGCCCATAGCGCGGCGCTGGTTTGGTCGTCCACCAACGGGTTTCTCACCACCGGCCACACGCTTGTCTTCGGTTCGGAGACGGCGACCGACAACGTCACTTTCTTTAACAACATCGATATGAACGGTGGCAACCGCCACATCTCGGTGACTGCCAATCTGGCTCAGGATGTGACGTTCGACAATCCGACCGCCGTCGATGCCAACGTGGACAACGCCATCATGACCGGCGTGCTCTCCAACGGCAGCCTCACCGTGGGTGATGCGACGCACACCGGCACCCTGATCTTCACCAACGCCAACACCTACGCCGGCGGCACGATCCTCAACGGCGGCATGCTGGTCCTGGCCAATTTCTATAACCCGAATACCAGCGTCATCATGACGACCGGCAGCCTCAACGCCCATGGCGCGGTCACGGTCAACACCGGTGCGACGTTCGATTTCTCCCAGACCGGCGACCAGACCATCGGCACATTGTCCGGCGGCGGCACCGTTGACATGGGTGGCAACACCCTGACGGTCAACCAGGACGCTGACGGCACTTTTTCCGGCGTGATGGAAGACGGCGGTCTCGGCGAGGGCGAAGGCGCTTCCCTTATCAAGCAAGGCACCGCCGTATTGAATCTCACCGGCGCCAACACCTACACCGGCACGACCGAGGTCAAGGCCGGCACGCTCGAGCTCTCCGGCTCCGGCAGCCTCGTGAGCAACGATGTCACCGTCGACTCCGGCGCGACCTTGAAGAATGAAAACGGCGGTCTGGCCGCCGACACCGCGCTCACAAACAACGGCACCGTCAATCAAGATGCCAACAACACCATCGCCTCGCTGGTAAACACAGGCACGATCACTGGCACGTCGACCCTTACCGCCGCGACCTACGCCCTGAAAAACGGCTCGATCGTCAACGCCAACCTCGGCTCCGGCGCGCTGACCGCCAACGGCACGGTCGCCCTTAACGGCACCAGCAGCGCCGAGACGGTGGAAATCGCCAGCGGCACGACGACCCTTGGCTCCGCCGAGCGCCTCCTCGACACCACCGCGCTGACGATCGACGACGGCGCGACGCTCATCCTCGGCGGCAACGAAAAGATCGGCAGCCTCTTCGGCGCCGGTGACCTGGCCAACGCAGGCGGCCGCCTCACGGTCGATTCCGGTGATTTCTCCGGCGTCATCTCCGGCACGGGCGGCCTGACCAAGGTCTCCACGGACACGCTCACGCTTTCCGGCGACAACACCTACGCGGGTTCCACGCAGATCAACGCCGGCACGCTCACCCTCGCAGGCAGCTTGGTCAGTGCGACCGTCAATGTCGCCTCGGGCGCCACGCTTAACGACGAGAACAGCGGCCTTGCGTCCAATACGACCCTTACCAACGACGGCACGGTCAACCAAAACTCCGACGATACCATCGCCGCGCTGATCAACACCGGCACGATCAACAACGACGGGCACACCCTCACCGCCGCGACCTACGCGCTCAACGCCGGCTCGGTCATCAACGCGAATCTCGGCACCGGCATCGTGACCGCCAACGGCGCGGTCGCCCTCAACGGCACCAGCGCCGCAGCCACGGTTAACATCGTGACCGGCACGACGACCCTCGGCTCCGCCGAACGCCTGCTCGACACCAGCGTCGTCACCGTCTCATCCGGCGCGAAGCTCGCCCTCGGCGGCAGCGAAAAAATCGGCACGCTCAACGGCGCGGGCGAAGTCTCCGTGCAGTTCGGCACGCTCACCGTGGACGACGGCACGTTCTCCGGAGTGATTTCCGGCAGCGGCGACGCCTTCGGTCTCACGAAAGTCAGCGGCGGCCTGCTCACGCTCTCCGGCGCCAACACCTACGTCGGCACCACGCAGATCAATGCCGGCACGCTCACCCTCACGGGCAGCCTCGCCAGCCTCACGGTCAACGTCGCCTCCGGCGCGATCCTTAACGACGAAGACAGCGGCCTTGCATCCGGCGCCACGCTCACCAACGACGGCACGGTCAATCAGAACTCCGACGACACCATCACCGCGCTGGTCAATACCGGCACAATCAACAACAGCGCGCACACCCTCACCGCCGAGACCTATGCGCTGAACAACGGCTCGGTTATCAACGCGAATCTCGGCACCGGCATCGTGACGTCCAATGGCACGGTCGCCCTCAACGGCACCAGCGCCGCCGCCACGGTTAACATCGAAACCGGCACGACCACGCTCGGCTCCGCCGAACGTCTCCTCGATACCAGCGTCGTCAGCGTGTCGGCCGACGCGAAGCTCGCCCTCGGCGGCGCCGAAAAAATCGGCACGCTCGACGGCGCGGGCGAAGTCTCCGTGCAGCTCGGCACGCTCACCGTGGACGACGGCACGTTCTCCGGAGTCATTTCCGGCAGCGACGACGCCTTCGGTCTCACGAAAGTCAGCAACGGCCTGCTCACGCTTTCCGGCGCCAACACCTACGCCGGCACCACGCAGATCAATGCCGGCATCGTCACGCTTAGCGGAAGCCTGGTCAGCCCTATCGTCACTATCGCCTTGGATGCCATTCTGAACGACACCGCTGGCGGCCTCGCTTCCGACACGGTCGCAACGGTTGACGGCACGCTCGCTCTCACCGCCTCCGATGCCATCGACACTCTCAATGGCAGCGGTTCGGTCACGCTCTCCACCGGTTCCGTCCTGACTGTGAATCAAGGTGCGTTCACCGGCGTCGTTTCCGGCACCGGCGGCCTCACTGTCGCCACCGGCACCCTTACGCTTACCAATGCCAACACCTACAGCGGCGGCACGATCATCAACAGTGGTGGCACGCTCGCCCTTGCCACCGGCGGCAGCCTGCTTTCCACCGGTGCGGTCACGGCCAACGGCACCTTTGATATCTCGCAGAGCGCGGATCAAACCATCGGCGACCTCAGCGGCTCCGGCACGGTCGCCTTCGGTGATCATGAGCTCACGCTCGGCACTGCGGGTGACAGCACTTATTCCGGCGTGATCCAAAATGCCGGCCTGGGCGGCGGCACCACCGGTGGCCTCGTCAAACAAGGCTCCGGCAACTTCACCCTCACCGGCACCTCCACGGTTCCCACGATCGACGTCAACACCGGCACGCTCACCCTCGCCGGCACCACGCCAAACCTCGCGACGACCACTACGGTCACGGTTGCGTCCAGTGCGACCCTTGCGGTCACCAACGACAATACCATCGATACCCTCAACACCTACGGCACGGTTTCCGGCACCAAGACCCTCACCGCCACGACCTATAATCTGAACGATGGCACGCATATCGACGGAAAGCTCGGCAACGTGTCCGCCCTTGGCGGTTCCACGGTTTACACCAACGGCAATGTTTCCTTCAACGCCTCGGTCGCGGCCAACACGATCTACATCCAGACCGGCCTGCTCACCCTCACTGCGGCCGATGTGCTCTCGCATGGCGCCACGGTGGACATCGCCAGTGTCGCCACGCTCTCCCTCACGGGCGGCGACCAGACCATCGATACGCTTACCGGAGCCGGCACACTCATCCTCAACGGCAACCACCTCTACGTGACCAACGGCGGCACCTTCGGCGGTGATACCACCAACTCCGGCGGCCTCACCAAGACTGGCAGCGGCGTTCTCACGCTCAGCGGTGACAACACCTTCAACCAAGGCACCGACGTCAATGACGGCACACTCACGGTGAGCGATGGCGGCACGCTCACCACGGGTGACACCACGGTTGACGGCGGCACGCTCATGGTGGACTCCGGCGGCACGGTTAACACCACCGGCACCACCGTCAGCAACGGCACACTTGTTGATAACGGCACGCTCACCAACGACGTGCTCGTCACTGGCACCGGTACTCTCATGGGCTCCGGCACCATCACGGGAAATCTCACCAACAACGGCATCACCGCCCCGGGCAATTCCCCGGGCGTGCTCACCGTTATGGGTAACTTCACCGAGAACGGCACGCTCCAGATCGAGCTCGCCGACGCCTCCGGCCCCACCACCGATGGCATTCTTGGCAACGACGAAGTGGCCGTCAGCGGCAAGACCGTGCTTAACCCGACCACCAGTGTGCTCACGATCAGCACGCCCTCCTACACCGTCCTCGAAATGACCAACCCCATCTACATCGCCAACGCCGCGGCCATCGCGTCGTTCGAGCCGGTCAAGGGCCAGACATTCACGATCATCGGTGGCGCGCCCGGATCCATCACCGGCCACTTCGCTACATTCACAAACAACTTCGCGAACGACGTTATCTTCAACGTCAGCACCGGCCAGTTGGTCGGCACCGGTCTGCTCACCGGTTCCACGGGCGGCAACCTCCTCAACGCCTTCACCGGCGCGAGCAGCAACCTTCAAGCAATGATCAACGGCATGCGGGTGGGTGATCACCAATATGACGGCGGCGACCTGCTCCCACTCCTGCTCGCCCCCGGCCTCACCTCCGCCCAAGTCGCGGTCATCGGCAACAAGGCCTCGCCCGAGGCCTACGCCGGCTTCAGCGACTATGCCGACCGCGTCACCCGCAACTACACCGACAAAGCCGTCAACCTCACCCCGGTCGTGCAGACGGGCAAGTATTCGGTCTTCGCGGGCTACTCGAATCTGCAAACGGGCTCCAGCAGCTCCAACAACCAGGCCGACTACGACCTCAAGAGCAACGGAGGCATCGCCGGCGCCCGCGCCGCGATCAACTCCAGTCTCACGGTTGGTTTGTTCACAGGCTTTGATTCCGGTTCGGTGGACTCGACCTACCTCAACTCCAACGTGACGGGCAACGTCTACGGCATCTTCGGCGAATACGCCGCCAAAGCGGACCGTAGCCTCGTCCTCACCGCCAGCCTGAGCACGGCCACCTACAGCACGGACGGCACCCGCCAGACCGCGACCAGCGTGTCGAGCTTCCATGGCGTTGATTCCTCCGCGAACCTCGCGGC
>FSTE01000179.1_pt1 | contig 12079 bp, 5 predicted proteins | sample 1637071 | NCBI WGS metagenome assembly FSTE01 (sample SAMEA3914818, study PRJEB12502) | metagenome | biome: forest; material: soil | place: Canada | collected 2010-06-26 | depth 0.1 m
CGGGGGCAGCCTGAGACACTGAGAAATCCCCGTCGATCAGAGCGGAGGCGGTGGCAGGCAGGCCAAAATCGTAGGTCGCGGCGGTCGCAGTGGCGGCCTCATAGGCTCCGAGGTCGGGGGCGGAGAGCTGGATGCGGGCGGCGCCGAGCAAGTCGGTTTCGCCGGAGAGGACCTTGGAAACGTCGCCGGCGTCGATGGCGGGAGAATCGGGTGCGAGTTGGTAGTTGCCGCCGGCCGCATTAACAAAACGGGGGTTGAAGGGCAGGACGACGGTGCCGGTGGGGAGACCCTGGCTGATCGAGTGATCAAGCGTGGGCTGGCCGATGGAGTAATCGAAGGCGGCGGTTTCGTTGACGACGGAGGCGGCGGTGTTGCCCCAGAAGATGCTGTTGCTTGCGGCGAGTGAAGAACCACTGACGGCGGCACCTTGGGTGGAGCCGATGTTGTTGGCGACGGTGACGTGGACGAGGGAGAGGCTGCGGCCCTTGATGGCGCTGAAGCCGAGGCTTCCGGTGCACTGGTTGGCGGCGAAGAGACTGTCGCGAATCAGGAGCGTGTTGTAGTTGTAGACGTTGATCGCGCCGCCGTTGACCGTGGCGATGTTGCCGGTGAACGAGGAGGCGGAGATGGCGAGATTGGCGTAACCGGCGATAGCGCCACCGGTGGCGGCGAGGTTTCCGGTGAAGGTGCTGTTGACGATGCTGGCGGTGGGGAACTTCGTGAAGGTGACGGCATCGGGCACGAGCGCGATGGCGCCGCCCTGTCCCGTGCCGCTGGTGCCGTTTCCGGTGAAGGTGCAGCTGCTCACGCCTACGTTGCAGGTGGCGTTGGCAATGACGGCGGAACCGGTGTTCGATGTGAACACGCAGCCGGAGAGATCGAGCGAGCCACCGGTCGTGGTGATGGCATTGCCGTTGCCCGTGAAATTACAGTTGGAGAAAGCGAGGTCGGGGCTGCCGGTGGCGAGGACGCCCTGGGTGTGTCCGCTGATGGAGACGGCCTGAAGGCCCAGCGAGAAAGCGGAGAGCGAGACAGCCGGTTGATTATCGCTGTTGCCGGATGCGAGCATGAGACCGTCGAGCAAGGTGGCGCTGTCGGTGCTGCCGCTGCCGGTGAAGATCGAGCCGGTGGAGCTGCTCAGCGTAACGACGTGGGCGACGGGATCGCGTGATTCCAGATCGGTTTCACTGCCGGCGAACCCACCGTAAAGACGTGCACCGGAAACCAGCGTATGGGTGGACTCCGCGTAGGTGCCTGTGGCGATCCAGAGGTCGCTGCCGGCGTTGGCGGCAGCGAGCGCTTCGCCGATGGTCTTGAAGGCGGCGGCCCAGCTGGAGCCGTCGCCGGAAGAGGAGACGGTTCCGTCGACGTAAAGGGTGGTGCGTGTTTGAACGGTAAGCGTGGCGGCCTGCGACTGTTCAGTGCTGCCCACCACGACGCGGAACTGGAGTCCGTTCATCGCGAGCGTCGCGCTCGGATTGGTCAGCGTGCTGACGGAGCCGTTGACGGTGACCGACCAGCCGGAGAGGCCGGAGATGGCGAGCCAGGTCGCGCCGTTGTCGCTGGAGTATTGCCACGAGAGGATCGCGGAGCTGCCGGCGATGCGGGTGGCGGTGAGCACGGCGGGCTTGCCGATGTAGGCGGTGACACTGCGAGGAGGCGTGGCGATGGCGAATTGCAGACTGGGGATCGAACTACTGCCGGAGAAATTCGCGGCACTACCGCCACCCTGGATGATCACCGGATAGGCGGTTGGATTGCGTTGAGAGAGGTCGGTTTCGTTGCCGGAGAATCCTGGGTAGAGCAGCGCGCCCGTGGGAATCGCGAGCTGGGTTTCGTAGTAGGTGCCGCCGGCGATCCAGAGGTCGGAGCCATCGTTGGCGACCGCGAGGGCCTCGCTGATAGTCTTGAAGGCGGTGGCCCAACTGGTGCCGTCGCCGGAGGCGGCCACGGCGGCGTTGACGTAGATCGGCACGCGGGGTTTGGCGGTGAGCGTGGCGGGTAAACTGGACTCGGTGGTGCCGTTGTAGTTGGCGCGGAAACGGTAGCCGTTCATCGCGGCGGTCACGGGGCCGATGGTTAGGTAGGAGCGGCCGAACTGGCCGGTGATGGCGTTGACGGCGGCGGCGGCGCCCAGATCCGTGACGGGGTGCCAAGTGAAGCCATCTGACGAATACTGCCAGATGATCGGGTTGTTGTTGAGATTATTGAGCGCGGCGTAGAAGGAGGCGGGGCGGCTGACGAAGACGGCGGTAGAGTCGGGGGCGGTGACGATGTGAATGGTGCCAGGGAAGGGAGGAGCAATGAGAGGGGTGGCGGGCGTATAGCTGAAGGAGGCGAGCAGGTCGGAGCGGGTGAGGTCGACGGGATGGGTGGCGAGATTGGCGGCGGAGACTTGGGTTTCGGTGCCGGCGAAGCCGGGGTAGTAGCGGGCGCCAATGACGACGGGCACGTAGGTGGAGTTGTAGCGGTTGCCGATGTATTGGGGCTCCACGTAGAGGCCGCCAACGATCCAAAGATCGACACCGCCGTCGCTGACACTGAGAGCATCGTTGAACGTCTTGAAGGCGGTGGCCCAGCTCGTGCCGTCTCCGGAGCTGGCAACGCGGGAATCGACGTAGCGGACGTAGCGAGGTTTTACCGTGAAGGTGAAAGTGCGGAAGAAATCGGAGGCGGAGACGGCGACGGCGCGGAGAGGAACGGCGTTGTAGGCGAGCGGAATGGTGGGGTTGGCGAGGGTGTTCGTGATGAGCCCGGTGGAAGAATCGGTGGACGTGGAGGACGTCCAGCCGTCGCGTCCGGTGAGCGTCTGCCAAGTCGAGCCGTCGTAGTATTGCCAGATGAAGGAGGTGTTGGAGGAGACGATGGTGGCGGTGACGGAGTTCTGGTCGTAAACGGTCTGAGAGAGCGGGGATGCGCTCAGAGCGATGGGCGCACCGGCCGTGCCTTGGAATTCGTAGGCGCCGAGATCGGCGAGGCCGCCGGAGTATTTGCGCGGGTTGCCAATGAGGTCGGCGGAGCCGGTGTTGGGATCGTCGGAGGCGACGGCGTTGAGTGCGGGCGAGTGCAGGGTGAGCGTCAAATCGGTGGAACTCGCGAAGAGCGGATCGGGGGCGGAGGAGACGCCTTGGACGAGGGAGTTGGTGATGCTGACGCTGCCGAGGACGGAGTTGAGGATGGTGACGGTGTTGCTGACGCCGGGATTGGACGTGCAGGTGTTGCCCCAGGCGATGGAGTTGACGAAGGCGATGGTGCCGCCGTTGCCGAAGAGCGCGCCACCGGAGCTGTAGGGCGCGGAGTTGTAGGCGACGGTGCAGTGGAGGAGGGTGAGCGTGCCGGGGCCTTTGTTGAGGACGGCGCCGCCGTCGACGCCCCAACCATTGTTGAAGGCGGACTTGTTGCCGGTGAAAAGCGAGTTGGCGACGAGACCGGTCCCGGAGGAATTATAGAAGATGGCGCCGCCGCCGGTGTTGGGATAACCGTCGCTGGTATTGTCCCTGAAGAGTGTGCGTTGAACGTTCAGGGTGGTGGTGCCGGAGGTATTGATGGCGCCGCCGTAGTTGCCCTTGTTGTTGGTGAAGCTCGAGTCGGTGATCGTGAGCGGAGAGTTGACGGCGGAGATGCCACCGAAGTCGCTCCCCGCGCTGCTTGAGGGAGGGTAGCCATTGCTGGAGAATGTGCAGCGGGCGAGGGTAGCCGTGGTGTTTTCGATGCGAAGGGCGGCGTTTCTGACACCGGTGAAAACGCAGTCGGTGAAGGTCGCTTGGCCGCTGACGATCTTCACTCCGTAGGCGGTGGCGGAGAAGCTGTCGTTGGTGAAAGTGATGGTGGCGCCGTTGGCGCTCACAATGTTTTGAGAGACGTAACCTGTGAAGGTGAGCCGGTCCACCAAGGTGGGCCGCACAGAAGAGCCGGAAACACTGAAGATGCCGGAGCTGCCCGAGGAGGACGAGGTGGCGCGCAGGATGGTGAGCTCGCCGGTGGTGGCGGTGGACGCGGAGTAGGCGGGACGAGCGGCGAGACTGGTTTCGTTGCCAATAAAGCCGGCGAAGATGCGACCGCCGGAGGCCAGGGTGTGGTCGGCACTGAAAGTATAATCGCCACGGGCGACCCAGATTTGTGTGCCGCTGACAGCGAGCGAAAGGGCGCTCATCGGACTGGCGAAGGCATTGGCCCAGGAGGTGCCATCTTTCGTGCCTGCGCCGCCGGGGACGACGTAGAGGAAGGAAGGCGAGAAGGTGAAGGTGAACTGAGTGGAATAGAAACGCTGAGAGGCGTATTTAAAAGTGAGGCGATAAACGCTGCCGCTCCACGTGTAGGGAGGATTGGTGAAGGTGAGCTGGGGCGTGCCGGCGCCCGAAGTGTAGGCGTCGTTGACGACGGTGACGAAGTCGGAGGTGCCGGGACGGCGGACCTGCCAGACGCAGGTGTTGGTATTGGAATCGCTGAAGCTCAGCTTAAGCGTGAATATCTGGCCGGAGTCATTGATCGTCTGGGCATTGAACGTGAGGCCCTGGGCGGCGCTGGCGGAGGTGATCGCGGCGTTTTCGTAGAGGCCGATGTCGGAGGCGCCGACGGCGGTGGTGTTATCGGAGCCGGATTGATAAACGACGCCGCGATTGAGGAGGTAGGAGTCGTTGGAAAGCGTGAAGTTGTGGGCGGCCTTGTTTACGAAGAACGGATCGTAATCGACGTTGCCCGAAGTTCCGGCGCGGCCGGGGATGGAATAGAGCCCCTCGATGTCGTTACCGGTGATGACTTCGCCCATGGTCACCGGGAAATACGAAGGCATGTTTGGTAACCCGACCTGCTGGAATTCCAGCGGCGTGGAGGATAAGGCGCCAGTGAGACGGTTGCCGTAGAAAATGGAATTGGTGAGGATGAGGGTGCCGCGGTAGAGATTGGTGCCCGACGGATTCCACCAAAGACCGGCACCGCCCAGCGTGGAGGTGTCGCCGGAGACCGGACGGGCGGTGTTGTCGGCGAAGACGCTTTGCGCGACGGTGAGACTGGCGTTGGCCGCATCAACGGCTCCGCCCCGGCCGGCGGTGGCGGTGTTGCCGTAAAACAAGTCGCGCTCCAGCTTGAGCGTGGAATCATAATATGTGACAGGGCCGCCAGTGATGATGGCGCCGCCGCTGGGCGCGGTATTGTTGAAGAACTGGGAGCGAAGGACGTCGAGAGTGTAGGCTTTGCAATCGATGGCGCCGGCGCTGTTGGTGTCGAAGGTGCAGTCGAGGACCTGTGCCGTTATGCGGGGCCCGATGTCCAGCACATCGTCGATGACGAGGGCGCGCCCTCCGTCGTTATGGTCGAAAGTGCAGGACTGGATGATGACGGGCGCGGAGATCCACACGGCGGCGGAATTGCTGTTGGCGGCGGTGAAGCGGAAACCGCGGATGATGCGCGGGAGGAGGCTTCCACCGAGTGAAAGGGTTCCGTAGGCATTCGAGTTGAAGGTGCGCCCATAGAGAAGATTGTAGCTGTTGTCCGCCGAGGAGGCGCCGTTGCCGATGTTGCCGCTGAGAATCGTCGGGTGGGCGACGGGATCACTGTCGGTGAGGGACGCGGCGCCGGAGGCGAAGCCACCGATCAGACTGGCGCCTTCAGACAGGGTCATGCCGGCGCTGCGATCGGTGCCGGAAGTGGGATAGTAAGTGCCTTGGGCGACCCAGATCTGGACGCCGGGGGCGACGGGGACGGAGAGGGCTTCGGGCAGGGTTTTGAAAGCGGTGGTCCAACTCGTGCCGAGGCCGGAGGCGGAGACGGCGGAGTTGACGTAGAGAATGGAGCCGGCGGGGAGGGTGCCGTTGCTTTCTATGCAGCCGATACAGATGCGGCCGAACTGGCCGGATCCGTAACCGTGGATGTTGCCGACCAAGTCCTGGTCGCCGTAGAACGACATGGAGCCCGCGTTGAGCACGGGCGACGAGGGCATAGGGTAGACGTCCTGGATCAGAAGAGGATCGCGGCTGAAGTTGCCGCGATTGGCGACGGGGCGGATGCCTTCGCCGACATTGGGCAGATCGTTCTGGAGGAAAGTGCCGTAAGATTGGCTGTTTTCATAAAGGGTGCCGCTGCGATCGCGGAAGGCGTCGGTGCCGAGGGGGAGGCGGTTGAGTCCCTCGATATCAGAGTATTGGATGTCGCAGACACCGGTGAAGAGTCCGTGGGAATCGCCGGCATCGTTGTAGGCCTTGAGTCCGCCGGCATCGAGGTCGGCCTTACGGGTGGCAAAGACATCGGCGCCGCCGAAGCGGTTGGCGTTATTCGCATCGGAGGTATCTCCGTTGGGGTTCCCCCACACAATACAGTTGGCGACCAGAGTGTCGCCGCCGGCGTCCACGCCGATGGCGTAACCAGTGCCGGAGGCGCTGTAGTTACCGGTGAATGTGCTGTTGATAATGCGGTTGACCGTGCGGAAGCCGAGAGTCAGGCCGGAGTGCCCGTGGGTGGACTTGTTGCGGAGGATGGCGCAGTTGTTGAAGTCCACATTGTTGTAGCCGAAGGCGGCGGTCGCGCCGCCGCCGAAGGCGGCTTCGTTGCCAATGAAATAACTCTGCTGGAAGCGGACGTTTTGATGGATGATGACCGCGCCCCCGCCGAAACCGGCCGAATAATTATTCTGGAACGTGTTTCCGACCAGAACCGAGGTGGCGGTGGTGTCCTGGTTATCCGCGTAGTCCTTGTTGCGGAGATCGGTGGCGCGTTGTTCGAAGCTCGGGGTTGGGGTGGCGGCGGCGATGATGAGATCCTTGATGGTGTTGTATAAGCCAATCGGCGTGGCGTAGGCGGCAAAACCCGCGCTGAAGGTGCTCCATCCCTTGATGAACGGATCATTGGGATCGGCTCCGAGCAGGAGCGCGAGTTGCACCCCGAAATCGATCGCCGTGACGCCGATGGACACCCAGTTGTAAGCGCCGGCAAGGGCAGAACCTACGCCCGCCGTCGCCAGTTTTGTAAGAGGCGAAAGGGTCAGATTGGCCTCGATCAGGCCGGCTTTTTCGGCGGTCGCCTTGGCGATCGTCTTGGCCACGGTGAAACCGGCCTTCAGGAGCTTGGCTTGGTCGTAGGGTGTCCTGGTATCGGTCTGGGTATTCGACGGGGCGGTGGTCGTCGGCTCGTTGAATGTGAGTCCGGCCAGACCGACGAGGAGCGAGCCTACGTATGATTTTACGTAGTCGTTGGTGCTGTCGTGCTGGATGAAGAGACCGCCGGCGAGGTAGGCGGAGGTATTGCCGTAGAACGTGTCGCCCGAGATCGCGACAATGTAGGTGGCCTGCGCGCAAATCGCGCCGCCGGCATAGCCGGTGATGTTGCGCACGAACTTGGTGGTCTGGACATTCAGCGCGCCTCCGCGGCTGACAATGGCCCCGCCGATGCCTTTTGCGAAGTTGCCGACGAACCAGGAGTCCGAGGTCGCGAACTCTGCGTCCGAGGCATAGACGGCCCCGCCGGTGACGCCGGCGGAAATCGGTTGCTGGAAGCCGGCGCCATCCGCCGAAGTGGGATTGAGCATGGTCTCGATTTGCGCGATCGAGGTGGAGGACGAATTGGCGTAGCCGCCGGCGACGACAAGGCGGTCGAGGCTGACCGAGTTGACGCCGACCGCCATGAGGACGTTGTAGCTGTTGTCCTTGGCACCCGCCGTGGTCATATCGAAGCTGGCGTTGGCCACGTCATTGACGTTGGTGGTCGAGTTGACCGTGTCGCTTTGAGGAGTGCCGATGTCTCCGCTCAACACCGTGAAAGCCGTGGCCGTGGCGGCGGCGGGCCGTTGGGTGGCGGCGGTCTCGGTGCCGGCGAAGCCGCCGCGCAAAGTCAGATTACTTTTAAGAACGAAGGAAACCGTGCGGTCGGTGCCGGTGGTGGGTTTGTAGACGCCGGTCTTGATCCAGATTTCGACGGGGTTGTTCGAGGTCGGGCTGGCGGCGGTGATCGCCGTCTGCAGGCTGTTGTAAGCGCTGCCCCAGGAGGTGCCGTTCCCTCCGGCGGAGGCATCGGCCTTAACGTAGATGATCTGGGTCGCCGCCGAACTGCTTTGTGCGAAAGCCGTGAACCATACAAAGCCCATCAAAACCGCCAGGAAAAACCGGCGCGTCGAGGAAGCTCCCTGCAAACGCGCGGACATGCCCAAACGATGATCGTTAGGCGCAAGCGCAACGGTGGCTGGAAAAAGCATGGACATTACGGCGACAAAATAGGCAGACGACAGGCATTTCGCCGGTCCAATGCACAAGCGCAAATGATCAAACCCAGTAGTGACTACGAGGTTTTTATATTCCACGAGGCTTGCCCTGCCGAAAAGACCGGAAAACTCTGGCCCCATGAGCCCCCAACGCCCGATTCCTTGGATGCCTGTCATTGGCATTTTGGCGCTCGTGGTAGGCGCTCTGGGGTGGCTCCTGCTGGTTTATGCCGGGAGCACCAAGGGGAAATTACCGTTGCCGGGCACACAAGGATCGGCTGTCGGATATTTTGAGGACGCGGGAGGCCGGCTGACCATCGAGGACGTGCAGCGTCTGTCCACAGCCGATTGGCGTTCTTGGGATGGGAAAAATTATCTTTTCGGAAACCAGCACAACGCCCTGTGGATTCGCGTCGTGTTACATAATCCAGGTGTCCGGCCCCTGAACGGTGTGCTGGAGAACGATGATTTTTTTGCCGATCGCGTGGATGCGTGGATAGCGGAGGACGCTGGTTTGCTTCACCTCGTCTCCGGTGAGTCCGTGCCGTCGGAGGAAAAGGCGCTGCCTGGACGCGAGGTGGCGTGGCCTGTAACAGTGCCGGCGAAAGGCGACCGGATCGTCGTGCTTCGCGCCGTCAATTTTTTCGAGACCTATGTGCGGCCGACGTGGTGGCCGGAGGCGACGGCATTTCATGTCGCAAGGATGCACGGCAATCTGGCCGAGGGACTGTATCTCGGGGGGCTGCTGGCGCTGCTTGGCTACAACACGCTGTTATGGGTGCGAATGCGGGCGGCCGACATCGGCTACTACGCGCTCTATCTCGGCACGATGGCGGCCTTCATGCTGCTTGCGCGGGCGCAATTGCCGGCTCTGGGGTGGGCGCTGGGTTCGCCTTGGCTGGAAACCGCGCTGGCGATATCCGTCGTGTTGAGCGGTTTTTTCCTGACGCAATTTGCCCGCGCATTTTTGGAGTTGAAAACGCGGTTCCCCCGGGCGGATCCGTGGATCCGGGGCTGGAGTGTGGTCCTGCTCGGCATCGTCGCGCTGCAGCTCGCCACGCCGTGGGACCGGTGGTTGTCGCTGGCGGCGCAGACCATCGCGATCACGCATATGGGTTTGTTGATATTGGCGCTGGTTGCGTGGCGGACCGGGGTGCACCAGGCGAAGTATTTCCTGCTGTCGTTCGGATGTCTGTTTGCAGGGTCGCTCCCCATGGTCGCGGTCTGGTTTTTCGACGATTTGCTCCGCGACGCGGGCATGCGGGGGCTGATGATCGGCTCGGCCTTGGAGATGCTGCTTCTCTCGCTGGCGGTGGCCGATCGGTTTGCGCAGGCGCAACGGAAGCTCGTCGAGGAGACCGAGCAACGTCGCATGATCGAGACAGCCTATGCGGATGAACTGGAAATCGAGGTCCGTGAACGCACACGCGAACTTCAGGCGGCCAATGCCGACAAGGACCGGATGCTTGCGGTGATCGGTCATGACTTGCGCGGTCCGCTCACGGGGCTGATGCGCTCGGCAGACCAAGTGACCGGCGAGTTTGCACGGTCCACGGCAAAAACCGGACGGGCCTTGCTTCTTATGATCGAGGATCTGGTTTTGTGGGCCCGTTTGCGCGCGGGAACACGCGTCGTGTCGACGCATCAGGTGGGCGCGCTGGTGGCTCCGGCGGTGGCGTTGCATCACGCGCTGGCGGAGCACGACGGCGTTCAACTGGTGCTGGATGTGCCGGAGGATCTGCGCGTGGAGACAGATCTCGTGCTGTGCCAGACGCTCGTGCGCAACCTCCTGGCCAATGCCCTGAAGTTTGCACACGGGCGAGTGGTGTTGCGCGTGAAGGATGCCGGCGACACCGGCGTGCGCCTCACGGTGGGCAACGACGGCGCGGTTCTTCCGCCGGCGGTGGCCGCGCGGCTGGCGGCCGACGAAGACGAGCCGATGACGGCAACGGGCGGGATGGGCCTTCGTTTGTGCCGGGAAATCTGCCTCGCGCTCAATATGCGGCTGCTGGCACGCTCCGGACCCGATGGCGGCGCCGAATTTGAATTTACACTGAAGAAAGCCGCGGCCGCGGAGTAACCCCATGAGTCCAACAACAGAACTGCCGCTGTCGCGCACCCGTGTGATGATTGTGGAGGATCAGGGGATGGTGAGGGCGTTTCTGGAGCGATGGCTGGCAGGATTGCCCCGGTTCGTGCTCGCCGGCTCGGCGCGCTCGGGCGAAGAGGCGCTGCCGTTGGTGGAGTCGGCACGGCCCGATGTTGTCATGGTGGATTTCCAGCTGCCGGGCATGGATGGCCTGGAATTCATGCACGCCGCACGGCAGGTACGCCCGCAACTCCGAGCGCTGGTGGTGACCTCACTGGTCGATCCGCTGGCCCTGACGCGGATTCGCGAGGCGGGCGTCGAAGGCTACGTGGAGAAGGACGCTTCCCCGGAATTGCTAGTCGAGGCTCTCGAGGCCGTGGCGGACGGGCGGCAATATTACTCGGAGAAATTCCGCGAGACGATGGCAAGGGAAGGGGCCAACGCCGAGGGCGTGTCCAAGATATTGTCACGGCGCGAACAGCAGGTTCTTGCGCTGGTGCTCGGCCGAAAATCCAACCGCGAGATCGCGGGTCAAATGGGGTTGAGCGAACGCACGGTGGAATTTCACCGTGCCAACATGATGACCAAGCTCTCGGCTACGAACCTGACCGAGCTGGTGGCGAGGGCGAAGCAGCGGGGCCTGGGCATGTGACGGTTACTGATCAAAAGACAGTGGCTCGTAAGTTCCGGATTGTAGCCCTTAAAAACCGTCACTTACTGGTTTTCGGTCTTCCAAGCCCAGTTTACGGGGTCCTAATGTTTATCGCACAATAAACATTTGTGACAGAATGACTTAAAGAATCCTAGAAATAACAATATTTACGCTTTGTCTACATTTATCTACAAAGTGGCCATGAAAAGAGCATTCAGCGTCAGAATGGATGAAACAGACATCAGTCAGTTGGCAAAAGTCGCCGACACTTACGGAATGGAGCCAAATGCATTCGGCGCCATGGTTCTGGCTCGATTCGCCAGCCTAAAGCCCGAGTTCGCCTTGGACGCCCTTACGTCGATACCGAAGGACTTCTTCAAGGCTCGCCCAGGTAGACCAGCGACCGCCACCAGCCTTGCCGGTGGGGACAAGGCCTAAGCGGCCGCACAAGACCTGCCGAAAGGCAGTGTCAGCTGAAAACGCATCCATCGCAGAACACCGCCACGCGCCATGCGATTGGATCCACTGATTGACCCGCTCAAGCTCGATGACTGTCAGCTGGAGATCGTCAAATTGCATGGCCTCGATCTCAAAGCCGAGGAGGTGCGCACGGTGCCAGTCGCGAAATGCAGCAATCAGACGATTTTTGCGATAGCTCGATACGGGTGAAATACACCACGCCACGGGCTTTAATACAGATGGAATGCGTCTAGGCATCGGTTCGCGCTGTGTGTGCCCTTAAAACCGATACAATCAAGATTTGATGAAAAATAAAATGATAGCGGCCCTAATCCTGATGCTCGCATCAGCAGCCAATGCATTCGCCGACACGTCGGCAGACTGCGAAAAAATCGCAGAACGCGCCGCTCTCAATTACTACGTGAACACAGGTCGATACGGTGAGCTAAAAGCACGCGCAAAAACCGTAGAAATCAGAAGCTCAAACACGAGCGCGGTCATAGTCGGTCAACGCTACAAAACAGCAGCCGAAGCGAGCGTCACATACATCGGAACCACGGGAGGGGAAACGAATGAAGTAATCCCGTTCGTGATGACGGTGGAAATCGGGACCGACAACAAATTCAGCATCCTCAAATTCGAGGAAGTTAAATCGAAAGCGAAATAACAAGGCACCGCCGCGCCTCAGTCC
>FSTE01000092.1_pt1 | contig 11965 bp, 14 predicted proteins | sample 1637071 | NCBI WGS metagenome assembly FSTE01 (sample SAMEA3914818, study PRJEB12502) | metagenome | biome: forest; material: soil | place: Canada | collected 2010-06-26 | depth 0.1 m
ATCGCCGCCACCGACGGCACCGGCAGGCGGGAGAGTCGTGTGAAAACCCGATGCCCGAGATCAACAATCTCGCCAAGGGCATCGGCATCGGGCGCGCGGACAAATTCCTTAAGGTCCGCGCCCGCCATAAAGATTTTGGGTTTCGCGCTGACGACGATGACGCCTTCCAGGAGCGGCTCTTTTTCGAGGGCGGCCAGATGCGCGTCGAATTCCGCCAGCGTGGCACGGTCAAACACGTTGGCCGAGGAGGCGACCCTATCAAAGGTCAGCGTGCAAACGCCGTCGGCATCGAGGTGTCGGGTAATGTTCATGGCGTCGCCTCCAGCCAGAGCGCCCCGCCCTGCCCTCCGCCGACGCAGAGAGAGACGAGTGCGCGTTTTTTCCCGCGCCGATGGAGTTCCTTGAGCGCGGTCAACACAAGCCGAGCCCCCGTCGCGCCGACCGGGTGGCCGAGGGCGATGCCGCCACCGTTGACGTTAAGGATTTCATGGCGGATGTCGCCCAGCGGTCGGTCGCGGCCGAGATGCTCCTTGGCAAATTCCGGCGACGCGGAGGCGGCGATGCATGCGAGCACCTGCGCGGCGAACGCTTCGTTGATCTCGATGAGATCGGCGTCGGCCAGACCGAGACCGCCGGCTTTTTCGGCGCGGGCGATGGCGAAGAGCGGGCCGAGCCCCATGCGCGCGGGTTCGCAGCCGGCATAAGCGTAGTCCACAAGACGGCCCAGCGGCTTCATCCCGGTGCGCTGGAGCGCCGCCTCGCTCATGACGAGCAACGCCACGGCGCCGTCGGTGATCTGCGAGGCGTTGCCTGCGGTGACGGTGCCTCCGGTGCGGTCAAACAGCGGGCGCAGCTTGGCGAGGGCCTCGAGCGTCTGCGGATCGCGCACGCCGTTGTCGGCCGTGACGACAGATGCCTCGCGACCTCCACGCGGATAGAAAGGAGCAATCTCCTCGGCAAGGCGCTCACGCGCGGCGGCGGCGTGCTGGTGCGATTGCAGGGAAAAGCGGTCCTGCGCGTCGCGGGAGATAAGCCAGTCGCGCGCGAGGACCTCGGCGGTCTGGCCCATGTTGAGGCCGCACACCGGATCGGTGAGGCCGAGTTGAAGACTGACACGCGGCGTAAAGTCGGACGGACGGAAACGCAGCAGGCGTGCAAGTTTTTGCGGGAGCGTCTTGGCGCGGGCGAGATCGCCAAACTTGCGCGCAGCACTGTCGTTATAGAGCAGCGGATAACGGCTCATGCTCTCGGTGCCGCCCACAAGAAAGATGTCGCCCTGGCCGGCGGCTATTTTTTCGGCGGCCTGCGTGACTGCCTCAAAGCCGGAGGCGCAGTTGCGATGAACCGTGATCGCCGGAACCTGCGGCGGCACACCGGCGCGCAACGCGATGACGCGGCTGACATTCGCCGCATCGGCCGGCTGGCCGACGCAGCCGAAGATTACCTCATCGATGAGCGCCGGATCGATGCCCGTGCGCGCGAGCAGTGCGGCGGCGGCGGCACGGCCCAGCTCAACCGCATCGGCGGACGCGAGTGCCGTGCCCATTTTACAGAACGGGGTGCGGACACCATCGACGATGTAGAGCGGGGCTTTCATGGATAAGACGCCTGCGGACTCGGGCGGGGTGCTTCGCGGACCGGCTCCGCGCGACGCGGGTCGTCACGGTGATCGACCACCTTCTGCTCTTTAAGGGCGACTCCGACTTTTTGGAGCGTGCGGAGTTCGGCGGCGGAATGGAAAAGCACCTTGTTCGGCGTGATCTCGAAATGAGCGTGAAGTTTTTCGCGCAAGGCGTGCTCGAGCGCGGCCTCCGAGGTGTCACCGGTGCGCGCAACGTGGAGGTTGAGCTCGTCGAGATCGAGCGGATCGTCGTGGGCCTTGCGCAGCTCGATCTGCCACGCGCCAAGGCCGGGCATATCGTCGAGGGCGCGTTCGAGTTCGTTGAAGTCCACGATGGTGCCCTTGACCTTCTGAAAACGCAGGGCGTGGACGTCGGACACACGGGAAATGTTTCCCACGAGGCGCGGCATGCGGCGTCCGCAGCACGGGCACGGTTCCCACGTGATGCCGTGCTCGCAGCGGTCGCCGGTGCGGTAGCGCAACACGACGGTCCCGCGCTGGTCGAGCGGCGTCCACACGATCTCGCCGCCCTCGCCGTCGGGCATAAGTTCGCCGGTCTCGGGGTTGATGATTTCGATGATGCCTTGGTCGGGATAAAGGTGGTAGCCGGGCGGCGGTGTGCCGGGGGCGATGGGACACTCGGTCCAGGCAAGCTTGGCCTCGGTGAAACCGTAGGTCGCCATGATGCGGACATCGGGCGAACCGAGTTGCGCGCAGAGATCGGCGAGTTTCACGCGGGTGCCGTCGGGGACTTTTTCGCCGCCGAGCACGAGGAGGCGCAGGCCCTCGAAACGCAGCTTTTGCTCCACGGCCAGCTGGAGCACATGGTAGAGAAACGTGGGCATCGCCACGAGGATCTGCGGCTTGAGCTTCAGGACGGCGCGGATGTTGCCCTCGGTGCCCATGACTTTGCCGCCGCCGGTCGCGAGCGAGAAAACATTCCGGTCGAGGCCCGAGTAATACATATACCAAAACGCGAGGTGCGGCGCGAAGGGAAACATGTTGATCATGCGCTCGTCGGAGCGGACGCCGCCGATCTCCACGATGCGCCCGCTACCGAGGCCGAGGTTGCGGATATCGTGCTGCGTGTAGAGAAACGGCACCGGCTCGGTGGAACGCCCGGTTGTGCTCGTCATGAAGACCGGCCGCCACTCGCGTTCCAGCTCGTCATGCACCCGTTTGCGACCGCGCAGCAACGCGCGCAGGATCACCGATGGACGGCGCGCGAGAACCTTGGCATCGGGCGTGAGGACAAATTCGAGCGTGCGGCGCGGGTTGTCCTCCGTGGGCAGCAGGTCCTCCTTGCTGGTGAAAGGCAGTTTTCTGAGATCGGCGACCGAGTGAAAATCGTCCGCCGTGAGTCCGCGTTCCTTGAACAATTTTCCGTAGTGCGGCGAGAACGGCACCACGCAATCGCGCAGGTAGCGATGGAGCGCAGATCCCTGGAGCCCGACCACCGTGCGTTGGTCGAGATGCTGCCACTGATGCGTGAGCCGGGGGTTCGACATACGAAGGACAGGGCGGGGTGTTAGAGAGAACAGCGCCGTTTTTTGGACGGCGTCACCGCAGGAAGCGATGAGGGGTTGGTAACGTATACAGGATGCATGTTCCCTCTCATAAAAGCAAATCCGCGGTCGCGACGGGACGCGGGATCAACGCCCGAGGAACGCGGCGATTTCTTCACGGCGGCGGTCGCCGTCCTGCTCGCCGATTTCCATCATGCGGGCGATGTAGCGCGGCTGGAAAAGCACGGTTGCCAGCAGGTCGGCGCGCCGGCTTTCCCGCGTGCCGAGCCCGCGGCTGACAAAACGGAATGTGCGCGGCAGCTCTCGCTCAAACTGGTTCGCGATGGCGGCCAGATCGCGCGACGGACGGATAAGCAGAAGCTTGGCGGAATGCATGCCGCTTTCCAGCGCGTGCGGATGGTCGATCAGGAGCTGGTTGACGCGGCTCATGGCGAGCGCATCCGCGTCCAGCATATCGAGAAACACCGACTCCAGCAAAAGCCCGATAATGGTCGCCGGAGGAGGATAATTGGCCGGCTTGCCGGGCTGTGTCTCAGGGCGCGGCCCGGCGTATTGCGTGGAGATCGCGATCATCTTTCCCGCCCCCAGATGAAGCGCGGGAGACAACGGAGCCGTCAGACGCAGGCCGCCATCTCCATGCCAGTCGTCACCCAACTGCACCGCCGGAAAGAAAAGCGGCAGCGCGCACGAGGCGAGGATGTGATCGACCGTGAGTGTTGTCATCATGCTCTGGCGGCCGGGACGCTGCCATACCGGGATTTCGGGACCTTGCGCCCATGTGACGGATTCGGCGTTGCCATAGTTTGTCGTGGTGATGCCCACGGCGGCCAGCCGGCCGGCCCGGATGTTTTCATCGATCCCGCGCAGCGTTCCATCGGGAGTATCGAGCGCCTTCTTGAGAAACCGGCAGAGCGGTGCCGTATCCAGCAAGCCCCGCGTCGGTGAGAGAGGTGCACCGCCGGAAACCAGTCGCAGGGCCCAGCGCATCATGATCGCGGCAAGCGAAGGCATATCGGTGCGAAACACCTGGTCGATCGTGATGCCCGTCCAGAGTGCGGCCAGCCGCTCCACCGCCTCGGGGAAATCTTCCGCTGTGTTCGCAAGATGGGCCGCATTGATCGCGCCGGCCGACACGCCGGTGAGGATGGGAAACTGCAGATCGGGAAACGCCCGCGCCATGCTCCGCAAAAATCCCACCTGATAGGCGGCGCGTGCGCCGCCTCCACCCAGCACCAAGGCCAGCTTGGCAGAATCGTTCGTCGTCATGGGAAAGGGATATGAAATCCACCACCGATTCACCTGATGACCGGAACCTAGCGCCAAAGTGCCGTGCCGGCCAGTGGTTTTCGGCGAAACCTCCATTCAATGGTCAGCACGCTCGCCGACCGACGGCGGGTTACACCCCATTTCTGCGCGCCAGTGATCGGTGGTAGTTTTCGACTTCATCAATCCATCAAAACATGAAACTTAATCCCCTGCTCTCCGCTTCCATCGCCGCCGTCGTCCTGCTCATGGCCGGCTGCGCTTCCACCGGTTACGAAAAAGCCGGCGACGCTTCCACCGCCGTAGAAAAAGCCGCGCGCGGCATCCACAAAGGCAATGGCCAGATCGACTCCGTCCTCTTCGCGCTTTCCAGTCTCGTCAACAGCCCCGAGGCGGATCTCAAGCCGCAGTTCGCGAAGTTCGACACCGCCGTCACCAAGCTGGAATCGCTCTCCACCGATGTGAACGAGCAAGCCGCCGCCATGCAGGTGCAAGGCGCGGATTACTTCCGCACGTGGGACCAGGAACTCGCCAAGATCCAGAACGAAGACATCCGCACCCGCAGCACCGACCGCAAGAACGCCGTCGCCGTCCGCTTTGAGAAAGTACGCGTCAGCTACGTGCAGACCAAGGCCGACTTCGCCCCCTTCATGTCCGACCTCAAGGACATCCGCACCGCGCTTGCGACCGACCTGACGGCCGGCGGCATCGCCTCCATCAAGAAAATCGCCAACAAGGCCGACGACAACGCCGCGCCGCTGCGCAAATCCCTCACCAATCTCGAAGAAGATTTCAAGGACCTGGGCGTCGCCCTCTCCGCCACCACCCCGGCGAAGTAAACCGGCTCTTCGCCTCCGCCAGAACCAGCCTCCGCCAACGCGACCATGCGTTGGCGGATTTTTTGGGTCCGGGCGGGCGAAAGGTAGGGTATTACCCCATCGCCATTGCCCCGCTTCGGCCGTTTAATGACGGGAGACGGATGTTTTGTCCCACGGACGACTCGCGCCCGTGTAATTTGCTGAAACTGAAACCATGGCCTCGTTGAAAAAAATCACCGTCCTGATGGCTGAAGACCACGCCATCGTGCGCCAAGGCCTGTGCGCGCTGCTCAACGCCGACGGCCATTTCACGATGATCGGCGAAGCCAAGACCGGTCGTGAAGCGGTGGAAATGGCGGCGACCCTCAAACCCGACGTCATTCTCATGGACATCGCCATGCCGGTGCTCAACGGCCTCGAAGCGACACGCCAGATCCTCACCGCCAACCCTGCGGCCAAGGTCATCGTGCTCTCCGCGCACAGTGACGACGAATACATCAAACGCCTGTGCGACGCCGGCGCGTCCGGCTTTCTTGAAAAACAAACCTCCGCCGAAATTCTCACCAAAGCCATCCGCGAAGTCGCCGTCGGTGGTGTCTTTTTCAGTCCATCCATCGCCAAACGTCTGCGCGATGATCAGAACAAACCACTCGGGCGCGACGGTCTGCCCAAGGCCAACGGCACCCGCCTCACCGCCCGCGAAGCCGAGGTTCTTCAACTCGTCGCAGAGGGTTCGGCTAATAAACAAATCGCGGACACCCTCGGCATCAGCATCAAGACGGTCGAGAAGCACCGTCAGCATCTCATGGACAAGCTCAAGATCCACGACACCGCCGGCCTCACCCGCTACGCCATCGCCGAGGGCGTCGTCGAAAGCGGCGTCCGCCCAAAGCTGGGCTAAGGATCCGCGTGTTCTTTCTCACGTCCCAGGCGTTCGTTTCGAAAAACCATTCTGCATGAAAAAATCCGGCGCCAAAGCCTCCCCCTCCGCCCCCCGCCTGCCCAAGTGCCCCACCGGCATCCAGGGCCTTGATGAAATCACCGGCGGCGGCTTGCCACGGAGCCGGCCCACGCTGGTCTGCGGCGGCGCCGGCTGCGGCAAGACGCTCCTCGCCGCGGAATTTCTCGTGCGCGGCGCCACCCAGTTCGACGAACCGGGCGTGCTCATGGCCTTCGAGGAAACCGAAAAGGAACTGAAGGCCAACGTCGCCTCCCTCGGCTTCGACCTTGAAGGCCTCGTCCGTCGCAAAAAAATCGTGGTGGATTACGTCCACATCGAGCGCAGCGAGGTCCAGGAAAGCGGCGAATATGATCTGGAAGGATTGTTCGTCCGCCTCGGTCACGCGATCGATTCCATCGGCGCCAAGCGCGTGGTGCTCGACACGCTGGAGGTTCTCTTCGCCAGCCTGCCCAACGAGGCCATCCTCCGCAGCGAGTTGCGCCGTCTCTTCCGCTGGCTCAAGGACAAGGGCGTGACAGCCGTCATCACCGCCGAGCGCGGACGCGAAAACCTCACCCGCCACGGCCTGGAGGAATATGTGTCCGACTGCGTCATCCTGCTCGACCACCGCGTTAACGACCAGATCGCCACCCGCCATCTGCGCGTGGTGAAGTATCGCGGCGCGCTGCATGGCACCAACGAGTTTCCCTTTCTCATCGGCGACGACGGCATCAGCGTGCTGCCGATCACGTCGCTCTCGCTCAACCACAAGGTGTCCAACGAGCGCATCGCCACGGGCATTCCCAGACTGGACTCGATGTTGGGCGGACAGGGATTTTTTCGCGGCAGCAGCATCCTGCTCACCGGCACGCCGGGCACGGGCAAGACGATCATCTCCGCCAACTTTGCGCAGGCCGCCGCCAAGCGGGGTGAACGCGTGCTCTACTTCTCGTTCGAGGAATCGCCCGACCAGATCACCCGCAACATGCACTCCATCGGCCTGCGCCTGGAGCCGTTGATCAAGCGCGGCCTGCTGCGCTTCCACTCGGCGCGGCCCTCCCTCTACGGCCTCGAGATGCATCTGGCCACGATGTTCAAGGAGATCTCCACGTTCAAACCCCATGTCGTCATCGTGGACCCCATCACCAGCCTGCTGGACACCGGCACCGACTCCGAGGGCAAGGGCATGGTGACGCGCCTCATTGATTATCTGAAGGCCGGCCAGATCACCTCGCTCTTCACCAGTCTCACGCAGGGAGGCCATACGTTGCAACAAAGCGAGGCCGCCATGTCCTCGCTCATGGACGCCTGGGTTCTCCTCCAGGATTTCGAGGGCAACGGCGAACGCAACCGCGTGCTCTACGTCCTCAAGGCCCGCGGCATGGCGCACTCCAACCAGATCCGCGAGTTCCTGATATCGGACCGCGGCATCGACGTCGTGGACGCCTACATCGGCGCCAGCGGCGTGCTGACCGGCTCCGCCCGCGCCGCCCAAAACTCCCTCGAAAAAGCCGCCGTGCTCGCCGGCCAGCAGGAAGCCGCCCAGCTCGTCCGCCAGGTGGAGCGCAAACGCGGCGCCCTTGAGCGGCAGATCAGCGATCTGCGCTCCGAACACGAAACCGAGGCCGCGGAACTGCGGCGCATCGCCGAGCAGGTCGGCACGCGCACACTCGTGCTCGGGACCGAGCGGGCCGCCTCCGGCATCCTGCGCCAGGCGGATGCCAAGGTCGCGGCCATCTCTCCCAGGCACCGGAGGCATCGCCGATGAAAGCCAAGCCCGTGAAACCCCGCGCCCCCGCCAGGCGCCCGGCCCCCAAGCTCTGGCAGCTCCGCCTCTACGTGATGGACCAGACGCCCAAGTCGCTGGCCGCGTTCGCCAACCTCAAGACGATCTGTGAAACCCACCTCAAGGGCCGCTACCGCATCACCGTGATTGATCTGCTGAAGCATCCCCAGCTCGCCAAGGGCGACCAGATCCTCGCCATTCCCACCGTCGTGCGCAAATTGCCCAGCCCCGTGCGCACCATCATCGGCAGCCTTTCCGACACCGCCCGCGTGCTCGTCGGCTTGGATTTGCGCCCGTCCACTTAACCGAGATCCATCCTCTGAAAACCAGACCAAAACGCCGCACGGCGCAGGTTCTCAAAAAGCCCCCGGCCGCACGGCCCCGAGGGAAATATGTTTTGCGCCTGTTCGTCGCCGGAGCCACCGCCCGCTCGCGCCAGGCCGTCGTCCGCGTCCGCGAACTCTGCGAGACGGAGCTCAAAGGCCGCTGCAGCCTCGAGGTCATCGACATCTACCAGCAACCCGGACTCGCGCGCGACAATCAGATCGTCGCAACTCCCACCCTCATAAAAGCGCTCCCCCGCCCCGTGCGCCGCTTCATCGGCAACCTCACGGATCTCACCGGCCTCTTCGGCGAACTCGACCTGATTGCCGCAGGCAAGGCCGCCACTTGAAAACCATCCGGCGCAAATCCCCCCACCTCGGCACCAAGGCAGGCGAACTGGCAACCCTGCGCACCCGCCTCGCCGAGGCCGAGGAAACGCTCCGCGCCATTCGCAACGGCGAAGTGGATACCGTCGTCGGCACGGGCAAAAAGGGTCCTCAGGTGTTCACCTTGGAAGGTGCCGGCCACGCCTACCGCGTGCTCATCGAATCCATGAACGAGGGCGCGCTCACGCTCACGGCCGACAAGACGATCCTCTACGCCAACCAGTGCTTCGCCCGCATGGTCCAGCTCCCGCTCGAGCAGGTGACGGGCAGCTCCTTCCGCCGGTTTCTTTCCTTCAAGGATAGCGCGTCGCTCCGGCCGCTCATGAAACAGGCCGCCAAGACCGGCTCCAAGATGCAGGTGCAGCTCATCGCCGCCGACGGCTCGCACCTTCCGGTGCAAATTTCCATCCAGGAACTGGCCAAGATCGGCTTCGAACGCGTCACGATCAGCATGATTGTCACCGACATGACGGAGGCCCGGCGCAACGAGGAACTCCTGCGCGCCCTCACCAACCGCGTGCTGCAGGTGCAGGAGGCCGAGCGCGGACGCGTGGCCCTCGAACTGCACGACCACATCACCCAGCTGCTCTGCGCCATCCTCTTTCGTTGTCAGGCGCTCGTGGAAGAACTGTCGGCGCGCGACGGGCCGTCGCTGCGCGAGGCAATGAAACTCCGCGAGATGCTCGGCAAGACGGCCGAGGAAGTGGAACGCATCTCCCGCAACCTCCGGCCCGGAGTGCTGGACCAGTTGGGACTGGACGCCGTCCTCCGCGCCACCAGCACGGAGTTCACGCACCGCACCGGCGTGCCCGTGAAACTCGCCTGCGTGGAGCTAGCCGCGCGGCTGCCTGCCGACACCGAGCTCGCGCTCTACCGCATTCTCCAGGAAGCCTTGAAAAACGTTGAGCAGCACGCCCGCGCAAGCCACGTGACCGTGCAACTTACGAAGCAGGCTGCCTTCGTGCAGTTGATGATCACCGACGACGGAACCGGCTTCGACCCGGAGCGGCAACGCACCGCAAAAAAAACAAAGATCGGCCTCGGCCTGCTCGGCATGCGCGAACGGGGGACCTATGTCGGCGGCGCGTTGACCATCAAATCCGCACGCAACGCCGGCACTAAAATCGAGGTGCGCATTCCCCTCCCGCACGCCGCTCTCGCCGTCTGATTCCGGAACACGCCGAAGGGTAGGTCAGTGCCCCATATCGGCGGCGGCGCCCGCCGTGTAGGGTTGATGGCAGTCCCTATGAAAATCAAAAACCTGTCAGCTCTGCTTATCATCACCGCCAGCCCTTTCGCGCTGTTTGCCTCTTCTGAAACCGACCGCAAGATCGAGGACGCCGCCGAGTCCTCCTACAACTACAAGACCGTCCTTGACGGCCACGTGAAGGTTAAGGCCGACGACGGCATCGTCACCCTTACCGGAACCGTGCAGGACAAGGATGACAAGGCCCTCGCCGCCGACACCGTGGAAAACCTTCCCGGCGTGAAATCAGTCAACAACGACATCGTCGTCAAACCCGGCTACCCCGAGAAATCGGACTCGTGGATCGCTTTCAAAATCCGCAGCCGGTTGCTCGTGAAGTCGAATGTCAGCGCCACCGCCACCACGGTCGCCGTGCAGAACGGTGTCGTCACCCTGACCGGCACCGCCGACACCCTCGCTCAGAAAACCCTCACCGAAGTTTACGCCCAGGAAATCGACGGCGTGAAATCGGTGAATAATGACATCGTCGTCAAAGACATGCCCGCCGGCAGCCAGCGCATCGGCGAGAAGATCGACGACGCCTCCATCACCACGCAGGTGAAATACGCGCTCCTCAGCCACAAGGCCACCAGCGCGGTCAAAACCAAGATCACCACCATTGATGGCGTGGTCGTCGTCACCGGCGAAGCCGCCTCCGATGCCGAAATATCGCTCGTCACCAAGCTCGCCCAAGACGTGCGCGGCGTGGTCTCGGTCAACAACAACATGACCGTGAGACGCTAAGCGGATCTCCATCCCTCCCCGCTTGAACAAAGCACGACCGCCCGCCGGTGGTCGTGCTTTGTTTTCCCTCCACCTCTGCCCCTGAAACCGGAGAAGCGGAACCGTTTGGCCATTCGGGATACTAACCGGGCAAGCCAGCGATCCGCCCCGATTTTAAAAGTTTTCCCATGAACAAAATTATCTCACTCGTGCTCCTCGCCGGCGGCATCGTCCTGATCATCTACGGCGTCAGCGCCTCGGATTCCATCGGCTCCGGATTTTCCCGGTTTTTTACCGGATCTCCCACCGACAAGACCCTCTGGCTGCTGATCGGCGGAACCGTCGCCGCAGTCGTCGGCCTCGGCGGTTTGCTACGCGGCTCAAAATCTTAACCCACCTGCGTCATGCTCTACTATTCCATCGTCTTTCTGCTCGTCGCACTCGTCGCCGGCATCCTTGGCTTCGGCGTCATCGCCGGCACCGCCGCGATGATCGCCAAGGTCCTCTTCCTCATCTTTCTCATTCTCTTCATCGTCACGCTGCTGCGTGGCCGCAGGACCTGAGCGTTCAGATCAACCCAAACCTCCGTTTACATTTATATTCCCATGAAATCCAACAAAGACACCACCCACACGCCCAAGGAACTTCTTCACGACCTGCAGGCGCTCGTCGCCGAGGCCGAAACCCTGCTGACCGACTCCGCCTCCGAGCACTCGGGCGAGGTCGTTGAAAATCTCCGCACGCGCTTCAGCGCCGCCCAGGAGCGTTTCTCCGAACTCTACGAAGGCGCCAAAAAGAAGGTCGTCGCCGGCGCCAAGTGCACCGACGAAACCATCCGCGCGAATCCCTACCAGTCCATCGCCATCGCCGCCGGCGTCGGCCTCCTGATCGGCGTGCTCGTCGGGCGCCGCAGCAAGTAATCGCTCTCACCATGGAAAAGACCACGCCGGATTCCGCAGGCATCATCGGTTCGCTCCGTTCGCTCGGCGACGGCCTGCTGGCCTCGGTGGAAGACCGGCTGGAGCTTTTCTCGATCGATCTCCAGGAGGAGAAGTTCCGCCTGATCCAGACCTTCATCTGGATCAGCGTGGCGATCTTCACGGGCATGATGGCGGTCATGTTCGCCAGCCTCACGCTGGTTTATCTCTTCTGGGAAAGCGCGCGTCTGGCCGTGCTCGGCGGGCTGACCACTTTTTACGCGGTGGCGCTGGTCATCCTGATCGTCGCCTTCCGCCGCTTCGTCGGGCGCCAGCCGAGACCGTTCTCGGCCACGCTTGAGGAAATCAACGAAGACCGCGCATGTATCCGCAACCCGAGCTGAACCGGCTGGCC
>FSTE01000342.1_pt1 | contig 11938 bp, 11 predicted proteins | sample 1637071 | NCBI WGS metagenome assembly FSTE01 (sample SAMEA3914818, study PRJEB12502) | metagenome | biome: forest; material: soil | place: Canada | collected 2010-06-26 | depth 0.1 m
AAGCGCATGGCGAGGCGCCAGGTTTTGCCGGCGTAGTCGAAGGTCTGCGGTTCCATCAGCATGGTAGAGACGAGCCAGGTGCCGAGCGACCCCTCGGGGCCGAAGAGTTCGATGACGGCGGCGGGGAGATTGCGGTCATCCTGCTTGTAGGTGATCGCCATCGGGAAGAGGACGAGCTTGGCGCCGATGTCGCGGGTGGCGGGCGCGGCCGGGGCGTTGGGCAACTGGTCGCGCATTTGCACGGTTGCGTTGGCGTAGTAGGAGCGGATGGCGACGCGGAACGGCAGCTTGGCGACCTGGATGGGTTCGCCGGAGGCCAGGCGTTTTTCGGGGATGGCGACAACCTCGTCCCACTTGGGATCGGAGGCGTCGGTGATCGCGAGTTCGTTGTCGCGGTAGCTTTCCGAGTAGCTGCGGGTCTGGCTCTGATCGAGGCGGAGCTGGTATTCCTTCTGCCACAGGCCGGTGAAAAGTTCACCGAGCAGCAGCAGGATGAGGCCGAAGTGGGTGAGGAAGATGCCGGATTTCTTCCAAGCCATCTTGAAGCGGTAGGCGTGCGCGGAGACGAGGTTGATGAAGAGGAGTCCGCCGATGAAATAGCCGCCGGGGAACACGGGGACGGGAAAGCCCTTGATGTTCCAGAGGACGAAGAGGGAGCGGAAATATTTTTCCTGCACGGCCCAGATGCCGAGGTTCACCTGATCGAGCGTCGCGGCGAAGATCAGGATGATGGACAGCGCCAGCAGCACCACGGTGAGCTGCAGCGAGACGAAAAACTTTACGAAGGAGTCCCAGATGTCGCGCATGGCTCAGCGGGTTTTGATGGTCTTGAGGAAATCGAGGAAGGCGGGCTTTTCGCGCGAGACGAGCGAGTCGGGGCCGGAAAGCTTGAAGAACCAGGTGACGCCGTCGGCGGGCACGATGGCACCGAGCACGCGTTTCGCCCCGTCGGGAGCGATGAGTTCGACGACGTCGGCGTGGAGCCCGTTGAAATCAACATGGGCAAGAGCGGCCGGCAGCGCATCGGCGTCGATGGGCGGGAGGGTGAGCTGGCCGCGCCAGCGGTTGACGTTGGCAAGAGTGCCGCCGACATCGCCGGGGAAGGCGGTGATGGCCAGCTCGGCGGTGGCACCGGCGTCGCCCGAGATGACATAGGTGGCCTTGCGCATGGCGGAAGCCGGGCGCGATTCCCAAGTGGCAGGCGCGGTCCAGACCAGACTGTCACCCGAGGCGGTGGGAACCGCCGTGGAGGTCATGTCGGGGCCGGTTGCGGTCGGGGCGGATGATGGCGGGGTCTCGGCCACCGTCTCCTTGGGGACGCGATAGGTCGCGATTTTTTCGTCGCGGCAGCCTGCGGCTAGCAGGAGGACAAGCGAGACCGATGCAGGGAGGAGGGAGCGCAAAAACATCAGCGGAGACAGTTCCGGGATTAATGTCGAAACTGCAACCCAATCCTCCCTGTTATAACCGGCCGTTTGCCTGGTGCGCGGTCGCGCTTATTTGAACGATTCCAGTTCAGCCGGGGTCCAGGCGGTCTTGCGGCCGGCGGCGCCCTTGGTGCGGATTTCGGTCACTTTTTCCTTGGTGATCATCGGAGCGGAGTTGCCCCATGACTGGCGGACGTAGCTGAGAACGGCGGCGACTTTGTCGTCGGTCCAGTTGAAGCCGAGGCCCTGACCGAAGGCGGGCATGTTGCCATTAAAGGAGGCGTCCTTGACGGTGACCTTGCCGGACATGCCGTGCAAAACGACGCGGATGACGCGTTCTTCGTTACCTGTCGCCCAGTCCGAGCCGGCGAGGGGAGGGAAAGTCGAAGGCACGCCCAGGCCGGTGGGCTGGTGGCAGGCGACGCAGTTTTGATAGAGGACTTTTCCTCTGGCGAGGGTCTTGGCGTCGGCAGCCTCATCGGCGTGGACGGTCTGACCCAGGCATATGACCGCAAGGGAGAGAGGGAATAAAACCGAGGGGATGATTTTCATGAAGAGGATGGATCATGATCACATATATCGGACGTTTAGGCTCCTCATTTCTTGGCATTTCGTTTTTTTGATTCTTGCGCCGAGTCTTGAGCTGAAGCGATGGATGCTTCAGATGGGGCAATGCAACTTACGCCCCTGGGTGACGGAGCAGTGCTGGTCAGCTTCAATGCGAAGACGGAAATCGCGGCCTTGGAAAAGGCCACAGGCATCGCCTACTCGCTGGCGGAGGCGTCGATGCCGGGGGTGACCGACATCGTGCCGGCTTACGCCACGATCACGGTTCATTATGATCCCGCGCTTATTCCTCCGGGGACCGGTTCGCCGGCTGACCGGCTGATGGCGGCGATCGAGGCGGCGGCTGCGGCGGCCGTGAAACGCAAAAACAAAGGCGGTCGCGAGGTCGAGATTCCGGTGTGCTACGGCGGCGAACACGGGCCCGATCTGTCGGAGGTGGCCAAGCACGCCAAGTTGAAGGAGGCGGAAGTGATCCGCCTACACAGCACGGCGGTCTACCGCGTGGCGGCGTTGGGATTTTCTCCGGGGTTTCCCTATCTGCTCGGGCTGCCGCCCAAATTGCACATGCCGAGGAAGTGGACTCCGCGCGTCGATGTGCCGGCCGGGAGCGTGGGCATCGGCTCGACGCAGACGGGGGTTTACCCGCTGGCCACGCCGGGAGGCTGGTCGTTGATCGGGCGGACAACGTTGCGGCTGTTTCGTCCGGAAGAGGCGTCCATGCCCACGTTGCTGGCGGCGGGCGACACGGTGCGCTTCAAGCCGATCACGGAAAAGGAGCAGGCCAAAGAAGTGGGTTTCCCGAAGCCGGTCATTCCTCCGAAGCTGCCGAAGCAGTCGGCGGTGCTCGAGGTGATCAAGCCCGGCGTGCTGACCACGGTGCAGGATTTGGGGCGTTCGGGCTGGCAGCACCTGGGCATTCCGGCGGGTGGCGCGATGGACCGGCGATCAGCGCGGATCGCAAACTTGCTGCTTGGAAATGCTGAGGACGATCCGCTGCTGGAGGCCGCCCTGGTCGGTCCTGAATTGAAATTTTTGCGCGACACATGGATCGCGGTGACCGGTGCGCATGTCGAAGGCGTCGAAGGCTGGCGTCCTTTCAAGGTGAAGGCCGGGCAGACGGTCTCGCTGGCGCGGATCGACCGGGGCTCGCGCGTTTATCTGGCGGTGGCCGGAGGCTTTGAAATCCCGCGCGTGCTTGGCGGCAAGGGAACATTGGTGCGCGCCGGAATCGGCGGGCTGGGCGGACGGGCGCTGCTGGCGGGCGATCGGCTCGCGGCAGGCATCGCCACGATGACGGACGCGGCGGGCGGATGGAGCGCGGGCATGGAGTTTCGCGTTGCGGGGACCGATGAGCCGACGGTGCGTTTTGTGCGAGGATTGCAGTGGGACTGGTTTTCGGCGGCCAGCCGGCAGGCGTTCATGTCGAAGCCATTTGTCATCACGCCGCGGTCGGATCGCATGGGCATGAGGACGGAAGGACCGGTGTTGAAGTTGAAGGAACCGCGCGAACTGGTGTCGCAGGGTGTCGGGTTCGGTTCGGTGCAGGTGCCGCCGGACGGACACCCGATCGTGCTGATGGCGGACCGGCAGACGCTGGGAGGGTATCCGAAGATCGCGCACGTGATTGCGGTCGACCTGCCGTTGCTCGTCCAGGCGCGGGCGGGCGCGAAAGTCAGCTTCGCGGAGATCTCGCTGGCCGAGGCGCAGGAACTTTACCTGAAGGAAGAGCGTTCCATCGCGATGTTTCGCTCGGCGGTCGAGGCAAGGCTGCGCCGTTGAAATGCCGCGCATTGATCTCAACTGCGATCTGGGTGAGGGCGCCGGAAATGACGGCGAGCTGATGGCGTTGATCACGTCGGCCAGCATCGCCTGTGGAGGGCATGCGGGCGACGAAGCGACCATGAGGGCAACCGTGAAGCTGGCCCTGAAGCACGGAGTGGTCATAGGCGCGCATCCCGGTTTCGCGGATCGTGAGCATTTTGGGCGGTGCGAACTCGCGCTGTCTCCAGAGGAAATCGTGGAGCTGGTGCAGACGCAGGTGCGAGCGTTGCAAAAGGTGGCGGAGGAGGAAGGTGCGGCGGTGCGCTACGTAAAACCTCATGGTGCGCTCTACAATCTGGCTGCGCGGACGCCCGCGGTGGCGGAGGCGATTGCGCGCGCGGTGGCAGATTTGGGCGGTGTGGATGGAAGGCTGGCGCTTTATGGATTGTCCGGCGGCGAACTGTTGCGGGCGGGGCGGGCCTGCGGACTTGAGGTGAAGGGCGAGGTGTTTGCCGACCGCACGTATCAACGCGACGGCTCGCTGACACCGCGAGATCGGCACGGTGCGTTGATCGCGGACGAGACGCAGGCGGTCGCCCAAGTGTTGCGGATGGTTCGTGAGGGCCGCGTGCAAACCGTGGAAGGCGGCGTGGTGGCTGTCAGCGCGGACACGCTTTGCCTGCACGGGGACGGCGCGAATGCGGTGGCGTTTGCCAGGGGCGTGCGCGCGGCGTTGGAGCGCGAAGGCGTGGACGTGCGGGCGTGCGTCTAGTTTAGGCGGACGGTTTTTCCGGAGTTTGGCGGGGCTTGCGCAGGATCAGAACGACTCCGGCGACGATCAGGAAGACCGAATAAAACGTGCCACGACTCAGTCCCCAAATGAGCGTGATGCCGGTGTCCGGCTCGCGGAAGACCTCGCCGATGGCGCGCACCACGGCGTAGGCGACAAGGAATTCACCGGCGAGGCGTCCGGGTTGCCGGCGCGTGACGTCGGTGCGCCAGAACCGCCATTGCATGAAGGCGAACAACAGCAGTCCCTCGAGGGCAGCCTCGTAAAGCTGCGACGGATGGCGCGGGGCGATTTCAGAAACGGGCGTTCCGTCGGGCGCGCTTAGAGGGAAGATGACCGCCCACGGGACGTCGGTGATTTTCCCCCAGAGCTCGCCGTTGATGAAGTTGGCGATGCGACCGAAGAACAGACCGAGGGGCGCCACGGACACGATCAGGTCGCCGAGGTGAAAAAAGGAGATGTTTTTCCCGCGACTAAACCAAGCGAGGGCGAGGGCCACGCCGATGAAGCCGCCATGACTCGCCATGCCGCCCTCCCATACTCTGAAAATCCACCAAGGATCGGAGGAGAACCTTTCCAGGCCGCCATAGAGAAAAAAAGAGCCCAACCTGCCGCCGACCATCACGCCGATGACGATTGCGATGATCAGATCAGAGATTTGATCTGCGGGCAGTTTGGACCTGCCCGCCCGTGCGTAGGTGTAGAGTAAAAACGCTCCACCGAGAAAGCCCATCAGGTAGGCGACCCCATAGTAGTGGATGCCGAAGTTTCCGTGGATGCGGACCATCAGCGGATCGAGGGTGTTGACCCAAAAGGCGAGGAACATGGAGGAGGGGCGGAAGCTGAGAGGCTAGAGCTAAGAGCCGGAGAACGGAGTCGGTGCAGAGGCAATCAGTTCTTTGGAGGCTGGGGGAGGAATGGCGTGGCGGTGGCGTCGCTCGGGCGGCGGGGGCGGGACTGCTTTTGTTGCTTGGCGCGGGCGAGTTCGCGCATGTCCACGGCGACATCGTCTTTTTCGAAAATCTCGCGGCCGAGGAGCTGCTCCATCACGTCTTCCATCGTGACGACGCCGGCGGTGAGGCCGAACTCGTCAACAACGACGAGCAACTGCTGGTGGGTTTTCAGGAAAACCTGCAGCGCGTTGGCGACCGTGACGGTTTCGGGGATGAAATGGATTTCCTGCATCAGCTTCTCGATGGGCTCCGGATCCTGATTCGCGGCCTTGGCCTTCAGCAGGTCGCGGCGGCGCACGATGCCGGTGATGTCATCGAGGTTGCGGCTGTAAACGGGCATCCGCGCAAAGGGAACATTGGGGAACTCGGTGAACACTTCGCCTACGGTGGCCTGTTTGCGCAGCGCGGTGACGACGGAGCGCGGGGTCATGATTTCGCTGACGCGCACGTTGTCCAGGGCGAGGGCGTTGGCGATGAGCGTCGATTCGTTTTTCGTGAGGGAGCCTTCCATGGCACCCCGCTCGGCGAGCAGGATGATTTCCTCGTCCGAGGTGTGGTTCGACTCCGGCGAACGGATGAAGAGCCGCACGACGACGTTGCAAAGATAGGTGATCGGACGGAGGGCGTTTCGCAGGAACGTCATTGGATAGACGACATGGGGTTGCAGTGCACGCCGGTAGGAAACCCCCAGATTTTTTGGGAGAACCTCCGCAAAGATCAGGATGGTCAGCGTAAGTATCCCGGAAACCAAACCAAGCGCTCCCTCGCCGAAGAGCTTGGTGGCCAGGCCGCCGATGATGATGGAACCGAGGGTGATGGCGATCGTGTTGAGTGTCAGGACGGTCGAGATGGTCTCGTCGAGGCCCACCTTCAACTGCTCCAGCAGCTCGCCGCGCCGGGGGCGGGACTTCTTGAGTGTTTCGATCTCGATGACCGAAGTGCTCAGGATGAGCGCCTCCATGAGCGAACAGACGAAGGAGATGGTGAAGGTGAACGCGATGGCTACGACAAACCAGAACATAGAAGCCGAGTGTATGCCTTCCCCAAGGTTTACGAATCTAAAGTGAAACCGGCCATTACGCTCTTATTGACCTTGACCGGTGGGAGTGGTGAAAAATACTTTGATGCGTCCACCCCGGACTTATCCCCTTATGAAACTCCGACTGTTGGTTCCGGCTTTGATCGCCGGCCTTATTCTTTTAATTGGCTCTGGTTGCGCGGTCATGAGCAAGGGCACCACCCAGATGGTGGTGGTCCGCTCGGTTCCCGAGGGCGCCACCGGCTTGGTCAACGGTATCGAGGTCGGCAAGACCCCCTTTAAGATCAAGCTCAAGCGCACCAATGCCGCCACCATCGAGCTCCGCAAGGAAGGTTTTGAAAGCGCGGCCATCGTCATCATGCCGGTGGGCAACGAATTTGAGAAACGCTATCTGCGCTGGGGGCTCGACTATAAGCTGGGCGCGATGACCGATCTCACCCCGAGCGACATCAAGATCGGCCTTCATCCGGCGCTCTCTTCCGAAGACCGTGGTGATTCGTATCAGGAGATGAGCCTGCAGGTCCTCAAGGCCGACGCGATGCTTGCCGCGAAGGAGATAACCCCCGCGGATCACAAGTATATCGTCGATCAGATCGTCAAGTTCTACACCAAGTAAGCAGGCGCTGGCGGCGATTTGGCCGCCGGTGAACGAAGGGGCTTGCGCACACGGACCCGCATTAGCGTAGTCTGGCGCACATGAGCGCATTGCAACGCACACCCCTTCGCGATTTTCACGCGGCCCACGGAGCCCGTCTGGTTGATTTCGCCGGCTGGGAAATGCCGGTTCAATACCGGTCCATCCTCGAAGAACACAAGGCCGTGCGCCGCGCCGCCGGCCTGTTCGACGTGAGCCACATGGGCGAGGTGGACGTGCGTGGCCCCGAGGCTGAAAAATTCCTCAACCAACTCGTCACAAACGACGTTTCCAAGCTTTTCCCCGGACGGGTACTGTATTCGCCGATGTGTTATCCGACCGGCGGCGTCGTGGACGATCTGCTCGTCTACATGCGCGCGTCCGAGGACTACTTCCTCTGCATCAACGCCGGCAATATCGCCAAGGATCTCGCCTGGCTCCACGAGCAGGCCAAGGGCTTCGCGGTCACCGTGACCGACCGCTCCGACGATTACGCGCTGCTTGCGATTCAGGGTCCGCGCGCCGCCGCCATCGTGCAGTCCATCACCGGGGCCAAGCTCGACCTCATCAAGTATTACCATTTTGCCGAGGGCACCGTGGCCGGCGTGCACTGCATCATCAGCCGTACCGGCTACACCGGCGAGGACGGCTTCGAACTCTATCACGCCAAGTCCGAGGCGGTCGGCCTCGCCGAAGCGATCCTGCTGGCCGGCGCGCCGCACGGCCTTGAGCTCGTGGGCCTCGGCGCCCGCGACAGCCTGCGCCTCGAAGCCGGGTACCCGCTCTACGGACACGAGATCACGGCCGACATCTCGCCGCTCACCGCCGGCCTCGGCTGGACGGTCAAACTCGACAAGCCCGATTTCAACGGCCACGCCGCCCTCGTCGCCGAAAAGAAAAACGGCGCGCCCCAGAAAGTCGTGTTCTTCAAGACCGGCGACCGCCGCATCGTGCGCGCCGACACGCCCGTGCTCGACGCCGCCGGAGCCACCGTCGGCCGCGTGCTCTCCGGCACCTTGTCGCCCATCATCAACGAGGCGATTGGCTCCGCTCTCGTCACCACCGAGTCGGCGGCGACACCGCTCGCGGTGGACATCCGCGGCACGTTGATTCAGTTGCAACTCGTCAAACCTCCCTTTGTTGAATTAAAAAAATCCTCATGAGCAGCGTCCCATCCGATCTCCGTTACGCGAAATCCCACGAATGGCTGAAGCCCGCCGCTGACGGCACGGCTTTGGTCGGCATCACCGACTATGCGCAAAGCAGCCTCGGCGACATCACCTACGTGCAGCTGCCCAAGGTCGGCACCGTGTTCACGGCCGGCCAGACCTTTGGCGTCGTGGAGTCGGTCAAGGCCGCCTCCGATCTTTATCTGCCGGTCGCCGGCACGGTGATTGAGGTGAACACCGCGCTCGATTCCGCGCCCGAGACGGTGAACCAGGATGCCTACACGGGCGGCTGGATTCTCAAGCTCAAGCTCACCGATCCCGCGTCCGTCGCGACGCTCCTCGACGCTGAGGCTTACGCGAAGTTGATCGGGTGAGGCGGGTGGCTTCCCGATAATGTTCGGACCGCCACGGTGACCTTGGCGGTCCGGGCGGAATCGATCCAATCTGGAAAGCTGGAAATCAGGAAACTGATTTCCTTAACCGAAGCGAAATCGCGGGTTCGTTCCTGATTTCCGGCTTTCCAGATTCAAGCCACCCGTCAGGCCTTGGCGGCTTTTTTGGCCGGACGCTTTTTCGCGACGCGCTCGATGTTGAGGTAGGTCTTGGAGCGCATCTGCTCCTCGTAGAACTCCACGAGGCGGACGCCTTCGCGGGGTTTCACGAGGTCTTTCTTGGTGGCGGCGTCGATCTGCGCCTTCATCTTTCGGCACAGTTCTTCCCATTGGTATTGCACGCCGTCGATCACGTCGCGGATGCGGCTGCCGGCGAGGGCTTCCTCGATGTAGAAACCGTTGGGCTCGTCGGGTTCGAGGAAGACGTGGACCTCGTTCACGCGGCCGAAGAGATTGTGAAGGTCGCCCATGATGTCCTGGTAGGCGCCGGTGAGGAACACGCCGAGGTAGTAGGGTTTTCCGTTGAGCGGGTGGAGCGTGAGGTAGTCCTTGGTGTCCTGGAGATCGATGAAGGTGCTGATCTTGCCGTCGGAGTCGCAGGTGATGTCCACGAGGACGGCGTTGACCGAGGGCTTTTCGTTGAGACGGTGCAGCGGGGCGATCGGGAAGAGCTGCTTGAGCGCCCAGTGGTCGAGGAGGGACTGGAAGACCGAGAAGTTGCAGACGTATTGGTCGGCGAGGAGGGCGGAGAGTCCGCGGAGTTCCTCGGGGACGTAGCCGGTGTCGCGGGTTTCCTTGGCGATCTGTTCGCAGACCTGCCAGAAAATCGATTCGGCGGCGGCGCGGTTTTCGAGGTTGAGATAGCCGAGGTTGAAGAGGGAGAACGACTCTTCCTTCTTCTGGATGGCGTCGTGGAAACGCTCGAGCTTGCCGAGCTTGGCCTTGTTCTTGAGGAGGGCTTCGAGGTCGCATACGACCTTGTGCTTTTCCTTGGGCTGGTGTTCGACGCCGAGGGTTTCGCGCTTGTTGATGCGCTCGAAAACCTCGACCACGAGCATGGAGTGGGGGGCGACGACGGCGCGGCCGGACTCGGTGACGATGTCGGGCACGGGAACGCCGGACTCGACGCAGATGTCGCGGATGTTGGCCACGACGTCGCGGGCGTATTCCGCCATCGTATAGTTCATCGAGGACTCGAAGTTGGTGCGGGACCCATCGTAGTCGATGCCGAGGCCGCCGCCGCAGTCGAGGTAGCCCATGGGGAAACCCATTTTCACGAGCTGGCAGTAGAAGCGGGTGGCCTCGATGACGGCGTTTTTGATCGTGATGATGTTGGGGACCTGCGAGCCGATGTGGAAGTGGACGAGCTTCACGCACTGGGTGAGCTTGGCCTTCTTGAGCTTCTCGGTGGCGAAGAGGATTTCGGCGGTGTTGAGGCCAAACTTGGCGTTGTCGCCGGTGGAGGAGGACCACTTGCCTTCGCCGCGGGTCTGGAGCTTGGCGCGGAAGCCGATGAGGGGCTTCACGCCGAGTTCCTCGGAGATGGCGATGATGTCGTCCACCTCGGCGAGCTGTTCGACGACGATGATGATCTTCTTGCCGATGCGGCGGCCGAGAAGCGCGAGGCGGATGTAATCGTGGTCCTTGTAGCCGTTGCAGATGATGAGGCTGTTGTTTCCCTCGTGCATCGCCAGGGCGATCATGAGCTCGGGCTTGGAACCGGCCTCCAGGCCGTAGCCGAAGTCCTTGCCGGCGGCGACGATCTCATCGACGACCTCGCGGAGCTGGTTGACCTTGATGGGGAACACGCCGCGGTATTCGCCTTTGTAGCCCTCTTCCTTGATGGCCTTGCGGAAAAGCTCGTTGAGCTGGGTGACGCGGTGGCGCAGGAGGTCCTGAAAGCGGATGACCATCGGGGCCTTCAGGCCCATGCCGATGGCCTCGTTGACGACATCCATGATGCGGATGCCGCGGCCGTCGGCGAGGGGCTCGACGTTGACGAAGCCGGTGTCGTCCACGCCGAGGTGGCCGGAACCCCAGCGTTTGAAACCGTAGAGTTCTTCAGATTTTGCGGCGGACCAGGCGGAGGCGGATTTGCTTTTCAAAGCGTAAAAAGGCGGACGGGGTTATGGCTTGCGTTCAAGTGGATCAACGGAGTTGTATCGCTGTTTCATTTTTCAAAAACCACAACACGAAATAACAACCATGTCTTCTCCTATTGAAGTGCAGTCTTTCCTGGCCCAAGCAGCCGCCCCTTCCGCCGGCCCGATGCAGTTCCTGTTCCCGGTTTTGATGGTGGCCGCGATCTGGTTTCTGATCATCGCCCCCCAGCGCAAGAAGCAGAAGGAGCACGCCAAAATGTTGGATACCCTCGGCGCCGGTGACGAAATCATCACGTCCGGCGGCGTTTACGGCGAGATCACCAACAAGAAGGATGACCGCTTCGTGGTTCGTGTTTCCGAAAACACCAAGGTCGAAATCGGCAAGGCTTTCATTCACACGGTCGTAAAGAAGGCCAGCTGAAGCTTCCCCTATCTCACCCCGCCTCCGTCCGGTCTGCCGGTCGGAGGCTTTGAGCGTATGGCGGCGGTCCACTTTGACCCGCGTCCGCTCTCTGTCCGGCCCCTGATCCTATCCCCTTTTTAAACCAAATAACCCATGCTTAAACGCAACCTCTGGAAGCTGATCCTCAGCCTGGCCATCGTGCTCTGGGCGGTGTCATCACTGCTTCCCATCCAAGACCATAAGTTCGGCCCCTACGTCGCCAGCAAGGCGCAGGCGAAGCAAACCGAGTTCAACGCCCTCATCAAGGACGCGAGCGACGGCGTCGCCTCCAATAAATACACCAGCGTGTTCGTCGCGCTGAAGTCCATCGCCAACGAGCGCAAGATCGATCTCACCCAGTATTTCCCCGAGCTCAAGCTCGAGGCCAGCCTCAAGAATATCCAGAAGCGCAACGACATCCTTCTGAATTATCTCCTCAAGAAATCGCAGAGCCCGCTCCAGCTGGGTCTCGATCTCAAGGGAGGCATGGCCTTCACGCTCCAGGTTGACGATGCCGCCTTTGCAAATGCAGACGCTTCCGTCCGCTCCGCGAAACTTCAAAAAGCCATCGAGATCATCGGTAACCGCGTCAACGGCCTCGGTGTTTCCGAGCCGATCATCCGCCCCATCGGTGATAATCGCATCGAGGTGCAGCTCGCCGG
>FSTE01000177.1_pt1 | contig 11845 bp, 5 predicted proteins | sample 1637071 | NCBI WGS metagenome assembly FSTE01 (sample SAMEA3914818, study PRJEB12502) | metagenome | biome: forest; material: soil | place: Canada | collected 2010-06-26 | depth 0.1 m
CCGATACCGGCTTCATGCACGAATCCTTCCACGGAGACGACGCCACCCGCTTCACCAGAAAATGGTTCGCCTGGGCCAACACCCTCTTCGGCGAGTTGCTCGTCACCATGCACCGCGAACGCCCGCACCTTCTGGCCGCCGACCCCATATGAACCGCCGCTCCACCTCCGAAGGTAGGGCGGGACCGGTTTACCCCGACCGGTCGGGGCTGGGCCCGCTGATCCGCCCATTGGTCACTGGTCATTGGTCACTGGTCATTCCGCGCCGCTCCCGGCGCGGCGGCTTTGCCTTGCTGATCACGATCACCCTGCTCGCGTTTCTAGTTCTCCTCCTCGTCTCCCTCGCAAGCCTCACCCGCGTCGAAACCCAGGTCGCGGGCAACAGCCAGAACCTCGCCCAAGCCCGCCAGAACGCGCTCATGGCGCTCAACATCGCCATCGGCCAGCTCCAGAAATACACCGGCCCCGACCAGCGCGTGACCGCCGCCGCCGACATCGCGATCCCCGCCGCCGCCGGTGTCACCAACGCCATGACCGCCGCCGCCGCCCGCGCTAAACTCGACACCTATTGGGCCGCTTCCCGCAACCGCCACTGGACCGGCGTGTGGCAAAATACCAACACGACCCCCGTCAACTCGGCCAACTCCAAGACCCCCATTCTTTATAACCCCGCTCCCAGCCCCGTGCCCGTGTGGCTGGTGAGCGGCAGCGAAACGCCCACGGCGTTTGATCCCACCACTGCCCCCGCCGGCCTCAGCATAACCTCCGACCCGATCGACCCCGCCAACGCCATCAAGGGCGCGGCCGACAGCGATTATCCCGCCGGCAGGCCCTACCGTGTTCTCGTCGGCAAAAACAGCACCGCACCCACTACGGCGGCCGATCTGGATCGCTTCGTGACCGCCCCGCAAGTCCCCATCAAATCCACCAATGCGCCCGGCATGTCCGGCTCCTCCGTCACCGTCGGCAACTACGCCTGGTGGATCGGCGACGAAGGCGTGAAGGCCCGCGCCAATCAGATCGACCCCTATGCGGCCACCGCTTCCGCCACTAATAACCGCATCCGACTCCAGTCCGCCCAGCGCCCCGCCGTAGAAGCGATGACCACGACCGGCACGGATGGCCTTGCCGCCACCTACCCCGCGAATGGCACCGACGTCCCAAAAGTGACTTCCACCGCACAACTTGGCTTCCTCAACACCACCGCCACCTATCAAGCCCAACTCCAAACCCATTTCCACGACCTCACCACTTACTCAAGAGGTGTCCTCTCCGACGTAAAAAACGGCGGATTGAAGCGAGACCTCTCCTATATTCTCAGTCGCCCCAACACGTCCTCGCTTCGCACCGCGTTGAACACCACACCGACCGGCGCCCCCGCCTTTAATCCCGCGCCGCTCCCCACCTACAACCCGCCCCTCTCCGCAGCCACCACGCCCTACGCCGCCGGCTATCCCGATATCGTGAGCCCCTACAGTCCCAGTCCGTCACTTACGCTCGATTTCGAAGGGACTCAGGGCTACCCGGGCATCTTCGACTACGGCCCGACGTGGGAACAACTTTGGTCGTTCTTCAACATGGGCAATCACACGACGGACTCCCCGTCCGGAGTCTTCGATGCGGCTGGGACTGTTGCCACGGCACGTCCAGTCAGCGGCACTCAGGAAGGTATTTATCCGCTCATGGTGCAGGCCAAGGTATTTTACCGCCTGCGTATCATCGGCACGTCCGTCTGGGTGGATGTCATCCCCCAGGTCGTGCTGGCCAATCCCTACAACGTCACCCTCGCCGGCACCTATATAGTAAAGCTGAACGTCGCCAGTGACCCCGGTATCAAAATCAGGGTCGGCCATTACGCACCCGATCCGATCACCGGAGATTTGGTTTTCACCTACAGCGCGGTCGATCCCACCATCCCGAACGGACATAAGGCGGTCAACGGCTTCATGGGCAAGACCCAGCTCACCATCAATAGCACCGGCGTCGCCCCTGGCGAAGCCCAGATATTCACCCTCAATGCCAATGTGACAGTTCCCAACATGACGGCTGTCACGCCGGCATCCATGGTCAACGATTACGATCCGACCACCGCCCTCTCCTATGACACGGGCATCAGCATCGTCTCTCCTGAAACCCATGCCGTCCTCTACACAACGAGCACCGGTATTACCGGCGAACTCTACGTAAACACCGACACAACCACCGACACACGGGCTATTTTCATCAACACCTACCGGTTTTCCGGCAGCGGCATGGCTGGCTCCGGCAACTTGGTGGACCCCGTTTCCAGCGGTGTCCAGCAGGGTGGCGGCATCTGGTTCACCTACTGCGACGGCGCCTGCCTCGGCCCGCAACAGTCCCCTTTCTATCAGGTCAATTACCGGTCGATGCTGATCTCCTCCGCCGGTTATTCCGGACCCAACAACCATCCGCTTCAATGGGTGCACTCTTCCGTGAAATACGGCGTGCTCGGCACCAACGACAACACTCCCCACCCGCTTCTCGCCGCCAACCTCATGAGGCCCTCCGGCAGCCTCACGACCACGCGCTGGGCCCTGATCAACAACGGTGAAGGCTCCGACTACACCGTAGCTCCCGCCTCCATCGGCGGCCCCTCCAGCACCGTCGGTTTCAACAATCTGCTATTCGATATTCCCAAGCCCGACCAGCCGCTCACCTCGTTGGGCCAGTTGCAGCATTTCAACACTGCCGGTCATGCCACCGGCCCGACCGTCAACGGAGGTGCCGGAGTCATCGTCCACCAGTGGCAGGTCAATTATCCCATCGGGAATTCTTACCCCAATCCTCGCGTGCCTCGTAATCAACTGTTTGATTTACGCGGCGATTATTCCTACAATTACGACGGTTCCTATCTTTGGAACGATGTCCTCTGGGACCGGTTTTATTTCTCATCCTACCCCGGCTCGGGTGCCTTCGACTTCACCACCGGAAAACTTATCAACGCGCGCTACGCCCCGTTCAGGGACACCGGCACGGTTCCGTTGAACGATCCGACCAAGTTTCGCGGCCTGTTCCTCGCCGCGCAAAACCTCCTCGCCGACGGCGCTTTCAATATCAACTCCACCTCCATCGACGCATGGAAGGCCGTGTTCTCCAGCCTTAAGAACGTGCCCGTCGGCGGCGAAACCATTCCGGCCAACCTTTCCGCCCCTTTCGCCCGTACCCTCAATATGACCGGCGGCTCCACCTCCTCAAAGGCCGGCAACACCGACAACGCCTGGAAAGGCTTCCGCAATCTCACCACCGCCGAAATCAACAGCCTCGCCGAAGAGATGGTCATGCAAGTGCGCCGACGCGGCCCGTTCCTCTCGATGGGCGAATTCGTCAACCGCAGGCTGAGCCCGGGACGCCCTCTTCTGTCCTCGCCTGTCGTGGATACGTTTGGTCTGGGTCTAAGCGGCGCCCTGCAATCAGCCATCGACAAGGTCCTCAATAAAACCGCCGACATCACGCAGGCCCCCTTCAACGCCAAGACCGGCCTCCCCACCAACAACAGCGGATATAATCTCGCGGATGCCGATTACCCCATGGCCAGTCGCATCAGCGGCTTTCCCGGCTACCTGTTGCAAGCCGACGTGCTCTCCTCGCTCGGGCCGAGCCTGTCGGCGCGCTCCGACACATTCACCATCCGCACCTACGGCGACACCGTCAACCCCGCCACCGGTGCCATTGAAGGCCGCGCCTGGTGTGAAGCCGTCGTCCAGCGCACTCCGGATTATGTGTCTCCGAAGAATGGCGCGACCGGCAACGCCCCCGACGAAGCCGCCACCGATGCGAACAACGCCACTTTCGGCCGTCGCTATCAAATCGTCAGTTTCCGCTGGCTGAGCCCCAACGATATATGATCACGCCCCTCCTCCGGACCTTCGCCCTTTGCCTCCTGCCCTTCGCCCTGACCCTGGCCTTGCCCGTCCGCGCCCAGCAGCCCGAGGCCCCAAAACCCGCTAAACTACGTTTCATCTTCCTCGATGAATCCGCCGGTGCCTACTCCCTGAAAATCGGTGGCCATTACCAGCAGGTAAGCTCGAAGCCCTACGTCATCAGTCCGGTGTTCACGCCCGCATCCGCCGACCGCCTCGACATCTACAAAACCAACACCACCCCCGATCCGATCAACGGCAAAATCGAACGCGTCAAGATCGCCAGCGTCACTCCGCCCGCCGATACCACGTCCGCTCTCGTCGTCGTGACTCCGCGCCCCGCCCAGCCCGGAGTCGCTCCCGTTTACGGCGTGCAATTGATCGACAGCTCCATCGCCCATTTCCCGCTCGGCTCGATTCGCATTCTCAACCTTGGCCGCGTCACCATGGCCGCGCAGTTCGGATCATCCCAAGTCATCGTCCAGCCCGGCGCATCCCAAATCGTCCAACCATCCGCCGACCGACGCTTCAGGATTCTCGCCAGGATCGCCGCCAAGTCCGCCGACAGTTGGGAACTCCGTTCGGATAACCTCATCATCCTGCATCCCGATGAACGCGTAACTGGCGTCTTCTTTTATTCTCCCTCCGGCATGATCCACACCTTCACACGGGATGAAATTCTGGAACATGGCCCGCCGCCCCCCGGCCACTTCTGGCTTACGTATTCCGACACGCCCTGATCCCTCCGACTCTTTCTCTTTCCTCTTCCTCCTTCTTCTCCGGCTCCGCCTTCCGACATCTGCGCTCATCTGCGTAATCTGCGGTTAAAAATCCGGCCTCGCCCATGTCCTCCCTCACCATCTTCCGTCGCTCCCTCTTTCTCGCCACCGTCCTCCTCGCGCCCGCGCTCCACGCGCAAAACACCGACGCCACCGACACCGCCCCCGGCGTCGGCGAACCGGCGGCCGCATCAGCTCCCGCTCCCTCCACGCCAACCACCCAGACAACTCCGTCCGCTCCAGTCGGACCTTCCTTGCTCGCCAACGGCGATTTCGCCTCCGCCACCCAAGATCCCCTCTGGCCCGACGGCTGGCCTCACGACAAGGCCCAGCCGATCACTTGGGAAAAGGAAGCCAACGTCCATTTCCTGCGCTTCTCTTCCCAGACCGAAGGCCAGCTCGTCCAGCTGTCGCGCACCCTGCCGGTTTCGCCCGACGTGAAAGGCCTCGTCCTCACCGTCCGCTTCCGCATCGCCAACTTCAAGTTCGGCACCAACGGCTCCGGCGCCCCCTCCTACTCCAAGGACATCCACTTCTCCTACAAATTCCTCGACGCCCAAGGCCAGCCCGTCCCCAAGGGCGGCGGCGGTTTCGTTCTCGATTCCCACGCCAAAAACTGGACCGACGCCAGCCGCCGCTTCCTCGTTCCGGAGGGCGCCACCGCCATCCAACTCATCCCCACCATCGCCCAAGTCAAATCAGGCACCCTCGATCTCGGACAAGTCAGCCTTTCGCCCATGCCCGCCGCCGAGGCCGGGGCTCTCGTCCAGGCCCCACTCCTCACCGCCAAAAAACAAACCGAGGACGATGCCGAGATCCTGAAGCTCTTGGATCTCCCGTCCAAAACCCCCGAGATCAAAGTCTCCGGCAACCGGCTCGTCACCGCCGCCGGCCCCGATGTGTGGCTGCAAGGCGTCAACGTCCCCAGCCTCGAATGGTCCGCCAAGGGCGAGAGCATTCTCCGCTCCGTCAAGGTCGCGATCGACGACTGGAAAGCCAACGTCATCCGCCTGCCGGTGAACAACAGCTTCTGGTTCGGCCAAGGAAAAGCCCCGCAAACCAGCAACGACCAGGAAGCCTACCGCGCCCTCGTGGACAACGCCATCAAACTGGCCGCCGCCCGCGGCGCCTACGTCGTCCTCGACCTGCATCGCTTCCACGCCCCCGAGGATAGCGCGGTCGAGTTCTGGAAAGACGCCGCCGCCCGCTACAAAAACAACCCCGCCGTCCTCTTCGACGTCTTCAACGAACCAACCGGCATTCCGTGGGATGTCTGGCAGAAAGGCGGCGACTTTCAGGTGAAACAAAAGGGCAAGGCCGAGCTCCTCACCAAACACTCGACAGGCATGCAGGCGTTGGTGGATGCGGTCCGCTCGACCGGCGCGAAGAACATCATCGTGGCCGGCGGCCTCGGCTACGCCTACGACCTGAGCGGCGTCCTCAACGGCTTCGCGCTCTCTGACAAAACCGGCAACGGCATCATGTATGCCACCCATTTCTACAACTGGCACAACGGTTGGCAGAAACACTTCCTCGATGTCGCCGCCAAGTATCCCATCCTCGTCGGCGAGTTCGGCGCGGACATCCATAAGATGTCGTTCATCCCCGCAAAGAATCAGGAAGACCCCTACACGTGGGCGCCCGACGCCCTCGCCCTCGTCCAGAAATATCACCTCAACTGGACGGCCTTCTGCATGCACCCCAAGGCCACGCCCGTGCTCATCAAGGACTGGAGCTACGAGCCCACGCCCTTCTGGGGACAGTTTGTGAAAGACGCCCTCGCCGGAAAAAAGTTCGAGCTGAAAAAAATGCGCTGATCCGCATCGGCCCCCATTTTCACGCAAGCCCGTAAAGATCACCTGATCCCCCGCACCTCCTGATTTCACCTTTCCCCAAACCGCGCCACCTGCGCGGACAGCTACTGCTTTCCCCTCATACAAAAATATGAATACAAAAAACAACACACCCCGTCGCCGGTCTCGCACCGGCTTCTTGTTGGCCGCCCTCGCCCTTCCCCTCGTCATCGCCACCGGCCTCCGCGCCACGACCTACTACCAAGTCGGTAACCAAAGCGGCTCCGGCAGCTGGAATGACCTGCCTGCCTGGAACACTGCGTCTGACGGCACCGGCACCGCGCCGACTGCCATCAACGCCACCGACGACTTTGTCTGCAATAAGACCGGGTGGGTGCTCCGCACTCCCGCCACCAGCTTCGGCGGAAAATCCCTCACCCTCGGGCCCGCCAGCCACTCCCTGCTGGTGAAATCCGGCACGACCAACATCACCATCGCCAGCGTCATCTCCTCGGGCGCCGCCGCGATCAGGAGCGGCTCCAACAACAGCACGCTCACCATCACATCCTACCGGAACGATTCGGGCACGACTCTGCTCGCCAATCACTCCGCGACCAACGCTCTCTTCCCGCTCACCCTCGGCACGCTCACCGGCTCTGGTAACTTCAACCTCACCGGCTCCGTGACCGGCGTGATGAAGCTCACCCTCACCGACGCCACCAGCTACCTCGGCACGATCACGCTCACCTCCGGCAAACTGGAGTTCATGAACGCGCTCTCCTCCGGCGGTTCGCTGGTCGTGACGACCGCCTCCGACGTGACCACCAACGTCGCGGTCACCTTCACCGGCCTCACTATCGCCGGCACCGTCGTCAATCCCGGCACCTACGCCGCCAGCACCCTTGGCTTCCTCGGCACCGGCACCGTGACCGTGCGCACCGCCGCGACCTGGTATCTCACCGCCAACCAGGCCGGCACGCAGAACTGGACCACCGCCTACCTCTCCTACTGGAACTCCCTCGCCAACGGCACCGGCGTCGCCCCCACGTCGATCAACGCGTTCGACAGTTACGTCAATCAAGGAGCTGCCCGCGAACTGCGCACGCCCGGGACCGCCTCCACCTTCGGCGGCGGCTCGCTCACGCTCTCCAGCACCGCCAAACTCACGCTCAAGACCGGCGCCAGCGCCGTCAGCACCATCCCCGCCTTCATCACCTCCGGCACCCCCAGCATCGCCAATGGCGCCGGCAACTTCCGTGAAGACGTCGCCGTCGGCGACTGGGACATCCCCTCCGGCTCCACCAAGCTCTCTGCCGCCATCGGCCGGAGCCTCGGCTTCACCATCGATTACCTCACCGGCACCGGCGGCTTCCAGACCCAGAACGGCGGCGCGTTTTATCTGAGCGTCAATTACGGCGGAGGCTTCACCGGCCTGCTCGACCACGCTTCCGGCTCGCTGCGCTTCGAAAACGCCTTCTCCACCTGCGGCGCGTTCAGCGTCGGTTCGACCGCCACCGTCACGCTCGACCAGCAGGTTTACTTCACCTCGTTCACCATCGCCGGCGTTGCCCAGCCCGCCGGCATCCAGACTTACGCGACGCTCCACACCTCCTACCCAACCCAGTTCCCCTCCGGCTCTTCCCCGGGACTCGTCGGCGTCTACACTCCGGGCGCAGCGCCCGTCCCGATGCACGGCGTCAACCTCTCCGGTCCGGAAAACGGCACCAACGTTTTCCCCGGCGCTATCGGCACCAACTACATTTACCCCACCGCCGCCGATTTTGATTACTACCACGCCAAGGGCATGAACCTTGTCCGCATCCCTTTCCGCTGGGAACGCATGCAGACGAGCCTCAACACCGCGCTCAACACCGCCCAGCTCGGCTACATGGACACCGCCATCGCCCTCGCCTCCGCGCGCGGCATGAAGGTCATCCTCGACCTGCACAACTACGCCGAATGCAAAGTGTCGGGCACCACCTACAAACTCGGCACCGCCGGCCTCCCCGTCAGCGCCTATGCCGACATCTGGCGCCGCCTCGCCGACCACTACAAGAACGAGCCCGCCATCTACGCCTATGACATCATGAACGAGCCCAACGGCCTCGCCGGCGGCGTCTGGGTGACTGCCGCGCAGGCCGCCATCATGGCCATCCGCGAAGTTGATCTCAACCACGACATCATCGTCGAAGGCGAATCGTGGGCCAACGCCTGGGGCTTCGAGGCCAAGAACCCCAACCTCCAGACCCTCCGCGATCCCCTCGACCGCATCATCTTCTCCGCCCACTCCTACTGGAGCGACGGTGGCGCCGACACCTACGGCACCTACGATGCGGAAGCCGCCTACCCCACGATGGGCGTGGACAACGTGAAACCCTTCGTGGACTGGCTCAAGAAATACGGCTTCAACGGCTTCGTCGGCGAATATGGCGTGCCCAACAACGACATCCGCTGGAACACCGTCCTCGAAAACTTCATGGCCTACCTCGATGCCAACGGCGTCAGCGGCACCTACTGGGCCAGCAGCCCCTGGTATGTGAACAACCTCAACTGCATCCCCACGTCCAACTACACCGTGGACAAACAAGTGATCAGCGTCCTCCAGAACCATCCTTGAGCATCTGACTCCCAAAGGCCGGCGCCCCTGCGGCGCCGGCCTTTTCCCTCCGCTTTTTTTTCATGACAGCCTCCTCCGATCAAACTCCCGCCACTTCATTCCCACCCAACTTCCTCTGGGGCTCCGCCACCGCCGCCTATCAAATCGAGGGCGCCGCCCGTGAAGACGGCAAAGGCCTCTCCATCTGGGACGTCTATTGCACCCAGTCCGGCAAGATCGCCGGCGCCCAGACCGGCGACGTTGCCTGCGACCACTATCACCGCTGGCCCGAGGACATCGCCCTTATGCGCGCGATGGGCCTCAAATCCTACCGCCTCTCGATCTCTTGGCCGCGCGTCCTGCCCAACGGCACCGGTCCCCTCAACGAGGCCGGCATGGCCTTCTACGAAAAACTCGTCGACGCGCTCCTCGAAGCCGGCATCCAGCCGTTCATCACGCTTTTTCACTGGGATCTCCCTCATGAACTCCACTGCAAAGGCGGCTGGCTGAACCGCGACATCGCCGGTTGGTTCGCCGACTACGCCGCGCAGGTCGTCAAGCGACTCGGCGACCGCGTCTCGCGTTGGTGCACGCTCAACGAAGCCTCCAACGTCGGCTCCCTCGGGCACCACCTCGGCATCCACGCGCCCGGCTTCAGCTACGCGCACCGCGATTATTTCCGACTCGTTCACCACATGAACCTCGCCCACGGCCGCGCTGTCTCCGTGCTGCGCGCAGGCACGCGCGGCCCCGCCCAGATCGGCCAGGCGTTTAATCAAAATCTCAACATTCCCCTCGTCAAAGACGCCGCCGGCATCGAGGCCGCCCGCGCCGAGTCCTTTGCGTTTCCCGTCGAAAAACCGTGGTGGTCATCGCACCTCTGGGTCGATCCCCTTTTCAAGGGCGACTACAGCGCCGAAGTCCGCGCCTTCTACGGCGACGCCCTCGACGTCGTGCAGGCGGGCGACCTGCACGAGCTCTCCGCACCGATGGATTACGTCGGCTGGAATTATTACATGGACTGGTCTCAGCAGCAGAAGTCCGCCGGCGAACCCGTCACCATGATGAAGTGGCAGGTCCAGCCCGAAGGCATGTATTGGGGACCCAAGCTCCTCACCGAACGCTACGGCCTGCCCGTGGAGATCCTGGAAAACGGACTCGCCTCGATGGACTGGGTCACGACCGACGGCGCCGTGCCTGATGCCATGCGCATCGACCACATGCGCCGCCACCTGCTCGAACTCCGCCGCGCCATCGCCGACGGCATCAACATCCGCGCCTATTATTACTGGTCGTTCATGGACAACTTCGAGTGGTCCGCCGGCTACCTCCCGCGCTTCGGCCTCATCCATGTGGACTACGCGACGCAGAAACGCACCCCGAAGGCCTCCGCGGAATTCTACCGCGAAGTCATCCGCACCCACGGCGCGTCTCTTTAATCCCGATGATCGTCCGGCTTTTCACGTGCCTTCTCTTCGCCGGAATCGTCTTCGCGCCGCTGCACGCCGGGACCGGTGCCCCGTTGATTCCCAACTCCACCATGGAAACCGACGCCGACGGCGACGGTTGGCCCGACGGCTGGATCAACCTCAAGGAAAACGGCCGCTGGGAAACCGAAGCCGGCAACCACTTCATCCGCATGTTCTCCACCGTGCCCGGCACGATGGTCATGCTCTACCAACCCGTCGCCATCCCCGCCGGCACCAAAGCCCTCCAACTCACCTGGCGCTGGCGCATCACCGACCTGAAACCCGGCAAGCTCCCTTGGAACGACGCCCGCATCAACTTCGATTTGGTCGACGCCTCCGGTCATAAAACCGCCGCCCAACCCGACCCCGTTTACACCAACAAAAACACCACCGGCTGGGAGCGAAAATCCACCCGCTTCCTCGTCCCCGAAGGCGCCGTCCTCCTCAAACTCATGCCCGCCCTCTTCGAAGTCGCGCACGGCACCCTCGACCTCGACGACCTCGTTCTCACCGTCACCGACACCGCCGAACTGGAAGCCGCCGCCAAACTCCGCGCCGAGGAAACCGCCTTCCTCTACGTCCCGCCCGAGACTCCCGCCAAAGCCAAATGGCCCGCCGAGCTCCACGTGCAGGGCAACCGCCTCGTCGATCCCTCCGGCAAAGCCGTCTTCCTCCAGGGCGTCAACGCCCCCGGTTTCGAATCCTACCCCGGCGACACCCACGCGATCAAATCCACCCTCGTCGCCATCGACGACTGGCATGCCAACGCCATCCGCCTCCCCGTGAACGACGAGTTGTGGTTCGGCCGCAGCCCTTATCAGCACGACGGCGGCAAAACCTACCGGGATCACATCGACCAATGCGTCATGCTCGCCGCCAACCGCGGCTCCTACCTCATCCTCGAACTCTACCGCTACCGCGCCCCCAAACCCGAACACGTCGCCTTCTGGCAGGACGCCGCCACTCATTTCAAAAACCATCCCGCCGTCCTCTTCGACCTCTTCAACGAACCCCACGACATCTCCTGGAAAGTCTGGCGCGACGGCGGCTTTGTCGCCGAACCGAAGAAGCCCGACGAATCCGCCTTCCTCTCCGACGCCGAGAAAAAAGCCAACCAAGGCTTCGACTCCGTTGGCATGCAGGCGCTCGTCGACGCCGTCCGCTCCACCGGCGCGAAGAACATCGTCATCGCCGGCGGCGTCGACTGGTCCGGCGACCTCTCCGGCATCACCGAAGGCTACGCCCTCGAAGACAAAACCGGCAACGGCCTCATGTATTCCTGGCACCAGTATAACTGGCACACGGGCTGGGCCCGTCGCGTCCTCGCC
>FSTE01000353.1_pt1 | contig 11817 bp, 8 predicted proteins | sample 1637071 | NCBI WGS metagenome assembly FSTE01 (sample SAMEA3914818, study PRJEB12502) | metagenome | biome: forest; material: soil | place: Canada | collected 2010-06-26 | depth 0.1 m
GGCTTCATCCTCGCCAGCGGCACCATCGCCGGCGCATGGGAGGGCGCGGTCCACGGGATTCCCTCCATCGCCTTCTCCCTCGATCTCACGCCCGAGCACTTCGCCGCCCTCCACGCCGCCGGCCTCAAGCCCGACCCCGCGCTCCAGCAGACCCTCGCCATCGCCGCCGCTCGCGCCGCCCAGCTCGTCCCCTCCCTCGTGGCGGCCACACCCCCGCAAAGTTTCATCGTCCACAACGTGAACTTCCCCGTCGGTTGCACGGCGGACGCGCCGGTGCACCGCACCGTCCCTGCCCGCGTAATCGTCCCCGGCCTCTTCAGTCCGGCGGCCGACGACGGCACCCACCGCTTCATCTTCAAATTCGGCGACGACGTCTCGCCCGCCGAACCGCTCACCGATCGCGACGCCATTGAGCGAGGCCTCATCAGCCACACCATCCTAGACTACACCAAGCTCGGCGGAATCTGACAACCCGAGTGGAACCACTTATCGCGCTCATGAACGCTGATCCAATCCGTCATCAGCGATGATCAGTGCCCATAAGTGGTTAAAAACTCCGATCCGACTCCGGATCTCAGCTCTAGCCTCTAAGCTCTCAGCTATTTCCCCGCCGCATCTTCCGCCGCCGCCAGCGGCGCGAACACGGCCTTTTCCGTCGCCTTCATGTAGGCCTCGCGGGCGCTGATCGTGCCGGCGTCCAAAAGTTTCCTCAGTGAGAAGTCCATCGAGATCATCCCTTCCGCCATCGAGCTTTCGATGATGTTGCGGATGGCGCTGATGTTGCCGGCGCGGATGGTGCCGCCCAGTGCGTCGTGCGGGAGCAGGATCTCGTGCACCGCGACGCGGCCGCCGGCGACCTTCTTGCACAGAAGCTGGGAGACGACGCCGCGCAGGCAGCTGCCCAGCATGACGCGGATCTGGTTCTGTTCCTCGGCCGGGAACGCGTCGATGATGCGGTCGATCGTCTTCGGAGCGTTATTGGTGTGCAGCGTCGCGAAAACGAGCATGCCCATCGAGGCGCAGCCCAGCGCGAGGCGCATGGTCTCAAGCTGGCGCATCTCGCCCACGAGGATCACGTCGGGGTCGGCGCGCATCGCGCCGCGCAGCGCGTCCGCAAAGGTATCGGTGTGCTCCAGCACCTCGCGGTGCACGATCACGGATTTCTTGTTGGTGTGCACGAACTCGATGGGGTCCTCCACCGTGATGATGTGGCGCTTCTGCGTGCGGTTGATGTAGTCGAGGATGGCCGCGAGCGTGGTGGACTTGCCGTTGCCAGTCGGTCCGGTGACGAGCACGAGGCCTTCGCGCAGCGTGCAGAATTTCTTGATGGCCTCGGGCAGCTTCAAATCCTCAAACGACACGATCGTAGCCGGGATCTGCCGGAAGACCGCCGCCTGCCCGCGGGCGTTGTAGAGGTAGTTCACGCGGAAGCGCGCGAGGCCGGGGATCTCGTAGGCGAAGTCGAGGTCGCGGTGCTTGAGGTAGTGGTCCCATCGGTGCGGCGGGCAGATTTCCTTCATCATCGGCTCCATCTGCTCGGCGGTGAAGGCCGGGAACTCGGCCATCGGCACGAGGGAACCGGAGAGGCGGGCGCGGGGCGCCAAGCCGACGAGGATGTGAAGGTCGGAACCGTCCTTGGCGCGCATCGCGCGCAGAAATTGATCAATCTCAGCCATGGGGATAAAAGCTTTAAGGGGTTAGCGGCCGCCGGGGATGTTTTGGCGGATGACGCGGTTGGTGATGTTGGCCACCGCGGTCGCGTCGGTGATTTTCTTCTCCTGCCAGAGCGCAAGGATGGCGTTGTCCATCGAGATCATGCCCTCGCGCTTGCCGGTGTCCAAGGCGTTGGGGACGTTCTGCGTCTTGCCGTCGCGAATCATCGCCGAGACCGCGAGGGTGTTGACGAGCATCTCGCAGGCGAGGACCACGCCTCCGTTGGCCGCGGGCAGGAGGCGCTGGCAGATGATGCCGCGGAGACTCTCCGAAACCATCGCGCGGATCTGCGGCTGCTGGCTCGGCGGGAAAACGTCGAGAATGCGGTTGAGCGTGGTGGTGGCGTCGCTCGTGTGCATGGTGCCGATCACAAGGTGGCCGGTCTCCGAGGCGGTGACGGCCATCTCGATGGTCTCCAGATCGCGCAGCTCGCCGATCACGATCACGTCGGGGTCTTCGCGCAGCGCGCTCTTCAGCGCCGTGGCGAACGTCTCGGTGTGCTCGCCGGCCTGGCGCTGCGTGACGACGCACTTCTGGCTCTCGTGCAGGAACTCGATGGGATCCTCCACCGTGATGATGTGGTCCGTGCGCGTCCGGTTGAGTTCGTCGATAAGGGAGTTGAGCGTCGTGGTCTTGCCCGCGCCAACGGGACCGGTGACGAGGATGAGACCGTTGTGGTAGCTGAGGAGCTTCTTGATGACCTCGGTGTTTTTGAAGCCGAGCTCGGAAGGCGTGCGGATTTTTTCCGGCACAATGCGGTAGGTTCCCGTCACGCCGTCCTTCTGGATCATCAGGTTGGCGCGGATGCGGCGGCCGCCGTCCATCGCGAGGGCATAGTCGAAATCGCGCTTCGCATCGAACTGGGCAACCTCGGCGGCGGACAGCAGGCAGGTGTTCAGCTTCAGCGCGTCCTCCACTGAAAGAGGCGTGTCGCCGATAAACTCGAGCATGCGCATGTTGCGCACAAAGGGAGGAGTCCCGCACGAAAGGTGCAGGTCGCTCGAGCCCATTTTCTGAACCGACTGGAGCAGCCCGAGCATGAAATCCTTGGCCTGCGCCGCGTTCATCGCCGCGACACCGCTGAAATCGATCACACTCACGCCCGCCGCAGGTGCGGCGGCAGGTTTGACCGATGCCTCGGTCACCGTAGCCAGCGGCGGCGGCACGGCTGGCGTCTTCCCAAGCGCCTCCGCATCGCCCACGAGCTGGCGCAGCTTGGTAAGATCCGTGACGATCTTCTGGTGATACAGCACCGCGGCGAACGCCTCTGCGCCCGCACCGGCGGGCAGGCTGCCCGCAATCTGGGAGGCAATCTTTGCGCTGATCAGGTTCCCGTTGATGGAAAGGGAGGCGATCCACTTGACTTCGTTCTTCATGGGGTAAAGGGAGCTCTATCGAAGAGATGCTTGCGGCTTATGAAAGCCAAAAAGGTGATAGGGATGCCAAGGATCGCAAATAATCCGGATGATTCCTCGTTGTCTCCCAAAATCAATTACCAGCCAATCGGGAACAAATCTTCCAGTCAGTTGACCAGTCCCATGGTTACCATCAACCGCAACCACCCTTGATCCCCATGAAAACATCATCTCTGCTGGCTATCTCGACTCTCGTCGCCGTGACCGCCCTGGGCACGGTCGGCTGCTCATCCTTCCGCAATTCCTCCGCCCCCGACGCCACCAAGCCCGTGGGAGGCAAGGCCATCAACCTGCTCCAATTCCGCAACGACGTGCAGGCCACCCGCACCGCCATCGCCCGCACCAGCGACGCGCTCGGACGCCTGCCCGACTCGCCCAACACCCAGGACGCCTACGCCTCCTACAGCACCGAGCTGGCCGCTCTCACCAAGCTGATCGACAAGACCTCCCGCGAATCCGCCGAGGTTCGCAACAACGGCAAGACCCTCTTCGCCCAGTGGGAGGCCGAGGCCAATTTGATCAAGAATCCCGATATCAAGGCCGTCGCCGACGCCCGCCGTCTCAAGCTCCAGGCCGCGTATGCAGAGATGCTCACCCCGCTCATCGAGGCCCGCGCGAACTTCACGCCACTGCTCTCCGACTTCACGGATCTGCAAAAAGCCCTCTCGCTCGATCTGACGTCCCCCGGCATCAAGGCCGTGCAACCTCTCATCACCAAGACCGTCGCCTCCGGCGCCACGACCATCAAGAGCCTCGACGCCCTCGCCGCCGAGCTCGACAAGATCGTCGCCGTCCTCCCCGCGCCCATCGTGGCACCCGTGAACTGAGCCGCCCCTCGTCGCCTTCCGCGACCCCAAGCCTGGCCTTTTCAAGGCCAGGCTTTTTTGCGTCCTCCATTTCCGAATCTTCCCCTTTGCGTCTTCGCGTCTTTGCGTTTCACTCCGCCCTCCAGCTTACGCCATGATCGAGGTCCAAAATCTTACCCGCGTCTTCCGCACCTACAAAAAACAGCCCGGCTTCTGGGGCGGAGTGCGCGGCCTGTTCAAACGCGAGTTCGAGGAAACCGCCGCCGCCAAAGGCGTCTCGTTCTCCATCGGCGAAGGTGAACTCGTCGGCTTCCTCGGGCCCAACGGCGCCGGCAAGACCACGACGCTCAAGATGTTGTCCGGCCTCATCTATCCCACGAGCGGCACCGCCCGTGTCGCCGGTTACGATCCCACCAAGCGCGAAAACGCCTACCGCCGCCTCTTCGCCCTCGTGCTCGGCCAGAAAAACCAGCTCTGGTGGGACCTTCCCGCCATCGAGTCCTTCCTGCTGCTCCGTCACATCTACGGAATCCCCGCCGCCCAATACCAGCAAACCCTCGACGAACTCGTCGACCTGCTCGACGTGCGCGCCAAGCTCAACGTCATGGTGCGCGAGCTCTCCCTCGGCGAACGCATGAAGATGGAGCTCATCGCCGCCCTGCTCCACCGCCCGCGCGTCCTTTTTCTCGACGAACCCACCATAGGCCTCGACGTCATCTCCCAAAAGTCCGTCCGCCGGTTCCTCCGCGAATACAACCGCAAGCACAAGGTCACCATCCTCCTCACGAGCCACTACATGGCCGACATCAAGGAACTCTGCGACCGCGTCATCGTCATCCACAAGGGCACGAAGATCTACGACGGCGCCCTCGCCCGCCTCGAAAACGCCGACGGCAGCAAAAAGAAAATCATCACCTTCCTCCCCGCCGACGGCACGTTCCCCGATACCTGGCAGTCGCGCCACGGCGAAACCACCCGCGACGCGGCCGAGGGCAAGTTCACCGTCCGCGTGTCCGGTGAAAACGTCGTCGCCGTCTCCCAGGAAATCCTCACCACCGGCCCCGTCGCCGACATCACCATCGAGGACATCCCCCTCGAGGACGTGATCACCGAGCTCTTCAACGCGCAGTAAGCCAAGCCCCCGGCGGTATTCCCTGAAAATGCATGCGGCGGCTTTACGCCGCGATGATTCGACCGTGGGAGCGAGCTTGCTCGCGAGGATCGAACATCGCGAGCAAGCTCGCTCCCACTTTCTCCCCCCCGGCCCTTCCCGACCGCCATCACGCCAGCGACTCCCGCACGGCCTTTTCAAGCTGGCGGATGTCGAAGGGCTTCCGGATCACCACATGATCCGCGAGCAGCGGATCGTCGGTAAGCGCCCGCCCCGCGTGCGCCACCGTCGTGAAAAAAGGCCGGATCGAAGGCTGCAGTTGCTTCGCCAAAAGCGCCAGGTCCACGCCGCTGCCGCCCGAGCGCAACTCGACCTCCGTAACCAGCCCGTCGAATGAACGCGACCGCAGCAACGCCATGCTCTCCTCAAGTTGCGAGCTTTTGACCACGTCGTAATGCCGGCCGAGCACCATCGCCAGCATGTCGTTCACCGCCGGATAATCGTCATGAAGCAGAAGCACGCGGCGCAGCAGTTCGTCCACCGGCTTCATTGCCTCGAGCGCCTGCCCGAGCACGCGTTCAGCGGATGCGTCCGACGCCACCACCACCGCCGCCCTGAGCCCCGCCGCCGGCACCGTCTCCACCCAGCTCCGCAGCCGCGCCATCACCTGCGCGCGATCCGCCTCCGGCAAAACCAGTCCCACGCGAAATGCATCGTAAGGTCCCGCCAGCTCACCCGCCTTGAGCAACGCGCGCAGCTCGGGCAACCGCTGAAGCAGGCTCGATCCCGCCAGCGTCGATTCCAGCAGCACAAAGGAAAGTTTCTGCCCCAGCCAGCGGCAGCGGTAGAGCTCGCGTTGCAGGCCATCGATCAACCGCACCTGCTCCGCCGTCATGTCCGTGAGCACCAGCGCACGGGCCTGTCCGCCCTCCGCCGGTGACGCGCCCGTCGTCCGCACCTCGCCATAAATAAGTTTCCCGCCCGTGCGCAAATGGAACCTGGGCTGAGTCTGCCAATCGACGCCCAAAACCTCGGGAGCGAGCTGTGCGCCCACGGTTTCGATGGTCTTCGCGCCCAGCCAGCGCAGCGCGAGATCGTTGGCCAGCACCACCGTTCCGCCTCCGTCCGTCGCAACCAATCCAACCGGCGCGAGGTTCAGCACAAACGACAGAATCTCCAGGTTGCGCTGCACTTCGCCGTGCTTCAACGCATGGTCCAACGCCGCCGCGATCACCGCGCCCAAGGCCGACAGCAGGTGCAGATCTTCCGGCCCGAACGGACGCTCGGGCGTGCCGCCCGCGACACGCAAGACGCCGTGCATCTCCCCGCGTCCCGCCAGCGGCAGCGTGAACTGGCCGGCCGCAAAAACATTGGCGGCGGGCACACCGTCAAACAGCTGGACCTGCACCTCCTCGAAAAACCCCGCCTTGCCGAGCGCACCTTCCATCATCTCCGCGAACCGGCGGAAATCCGCGACGTGTCCGAACGCGCGGGCCAGCTCGCGCAGGGCCGCGGGACCGGGAAGCACGACACGGCTGGTGGATTGAATCGGTTGGATCATGACAGACAGGGTAAATGCACAAAAAACGTGGTCCCGCGACCCGCCTCACTCATTACGGTAATGGCCCCGCGATGGCCTTCCACAATACGTTTCACGATCGCGAGCCCCAACCCCATCCCCCGTTTCTGCCCGTCGCCGGTCGCTTTGGTCGTGATGAACGGATCAAAAATCCGCGCACGCACCACATCGTCGATCCCCGCGCCGTTGTCGGACACCGACACGATCAGCGTGCGGCCGCCCTCGTCGTCATTCACCAACCGGTAACCGACCGTCACCTTCGGCTCCGGCCTGCCTTCGAGCGCATGGATCGCATTCTGAAAAAGATTAAGAAAAACCTGGAGCAACTGGCTGTAGTTTCCGCTCACCAGGTGAATCGCCGTCGCGGGGGCTTCAAACCTGACGCCCGTCTGCATGAACTCGGGCCGGGCGATGTCGTAGACCCCGTTGATCACCTCGTGGATGTCGACGGAACTTGTCTTGACCTGCGCATTGTCGGCAAACGCCGAGATGTTTTCGACGATCGTGGCGATGCGGCTCACGTCGCGGCCGACCACGCTCTTGAACTCGCGCCGGAACTCCGGATCCGCCCCCTGCTCGCCGATCAGCTCGCTGAACGTGCGGATCGAGACGAGCGGATTGCGTATCTCGTGCGCCAGCCCCGCCGCCAGCGTGCCAAGGGCGATCAGCTTCTCAGTCTGGTTGGCCTGCCGCTCCAGCTGGCGCGCGCGAATGGCCAATCCAAGCTGGAACGCCACCCCCTCGATCACCGCCACATCCACGGCCGAGTAAATATCCCGGTTGTTGCGCAAGCCTATCACGATGAAACCCAGCAACGCCCCGCCCGCTCGAATGGGAACCGCCAAATCATCCCGCTCAAAGATCGTCGTGACGTGAACATTCGCATCCGCATTCCTCACGATGAGTTCCTCGATGCTTGAGGCCCCGGTCTTGCGCTCAAAATGAAGCCTCAGCAGATCGACCACCGATTCCATGGATTTTAGATTGCCCGTCTCTTTAAGATTAAGTCCAATCTGCTCCCTTAGAATAAAGCGCGCTTCCAATTCGTTCCGGCAAAACAGGGCCACCCGCCTTAATCTCAAAATGGATTGCAAGGAAGAGACCGTCTTCCGGAAAATCTCGGCCTCATCATCTAAGTTGAAAATATCCGTGGCCACCTCGCGCAACTGGGCGCGATAGTCATATGCGCGCACCACCAGATGCCGTTCGATAAAGCCGTCAAAGCGGTTGACTATAAACAACAGAACCGGGGAAACGATCATGACGGCGAGCATGAGCATCACCCACCATGAATAGACACTTGGGTCCGCGGCTTGCGGACTGATTATCCGCCACAACCACCGCGTGCTTACTGCACCTAGAAAAGCGATCACCGTAAGTGCCGATAGATACCCTATTATCCTAACCACCATGAAGTTAAACTCCATGAGGCGAAACTTGATAATCGAATAACCGATCCCCAGCACATAGAAAACACCCAGTCCCTGCCCGATGGGCGGCACCGGAATTTTAAGCCACAACAGGAAATTACTGCTGCCTCCGATAAATCCGACAGCCGTCCCCCAAATCAGATATTTCAACTGATTCCGGCCCTGCATTGAAGATTCCCGATAGCGCCGGAGCAGGAAACGGAAGGCAAACCCGGTAACCGCTATAAAATAGAGCAGATAGGCTGCAAAAAACACCCCCGGCACCGGCCAGTATGCAAAACCTCCGCGAGGCTCGACGCTCGCAACAATAAGCGACGTGGGACTGATGCAGAGCAGAACAACCGATATGGCCCCGCATATGCGCAAAAGAAGCGCGGCGCGATTTTCCGTAAGCGTGACGACAAAGTGTATATACGTGAGCGGGATCAAAATGGACCCCGCAACCAGCCAGCGGCACCATTTCAACGCATCAACCGGAGTGGTGCTCAGCTGCCAGTAAAGATACGGCACGACCCACAGCAACACGCTGGTTGCGAACAAGCTGAAAACCACGGGAATCCGCCCGGTCCCCCTGCGTGTAAGCACGGCGACGATCGAGCCAATCGTGAAAATCAAAATCAGGAACGAACTGATGATGACGTAGAATCTCACTTGAGCGCAGAGACAAGATTGGCCTGATCGCCAAAGGAACGGAAGCCCTGCAGCCGATGGAAGCCGGCGTTCTTCAACAACTCAACCAGTTCCTCCTTGGTGAAAAATATGTAGTGCCCCTGCTCTTCCTTGGTGCGGATTCCGCCGGCGGCGCTGATCAGGTTGCGCGCCCGTTCGATGTCCTCCTCCGGTTTTTCCTCCACGACAAACTCCTTGTATATCTGAGACAGATCACAAAAAGGCTTCATGCTGGAAAGCACCAGTGATCCGCCGGGCCGAAGGACCCGATACAGCTCGGCGATCAATTGCGGCGGATCCGTCAGATAAGATATAAGCAGGCTGCAGCAAATTTTATCAAAGGTATTGTCCTCAAACGGCAGTCGCTTGAACGGGTCCACGCCCGGTTTCACATCCTCCAAATCAAACGGAGTATAAATCATATCCAGATTCGAATCTTTCCCGAATCTGGGGACGTTGGATTCAAATCGCGCCGCCCGGTGCTTTTGCAACGCCTCGGACAGTCCTTTATGCGTCAGATCCAAACCAAAATACACCGGATTGATCGCGACGGATGCCCTTTTTTTGACAAGTATATCCCGCAGACACCATACGCCGAACAAACCGTTCCCGCAGCCGACATCAAAGACAATATCGCCATCTTTTATTTCGCCAAGACGTTCCCCGATCAGATCAAGGTAGTCTTGATAATCAGCCACCTTTTCGAGGATATCATATTTACCCAGATATGATTGCCAGAATTCGCGCTCCGATTCCTTTATAGGCTCCGCTTTTTTCAAACGCTCCCGCTCAACACGATTCTGCTTTATATATGTCTTTTTGGACGGGATCACCAACGTGGCCAGTTCGCGAATGTCTCCCAGCCGCCCGTAGCGCGCCACATAAATGATTTCTTTCAGCGCTTGCTCGGCCCCTTCCGGGTTCTCCCGGAGCTCATGCATCGCCCCTTTTATTTCCCTTGTATGCACATGGTCAAAGTCACGTTCAAGTGACTTTACGTCCTGGGAATCCACCCAGGCATCCTTGTCGGCGTAAAAGAAAAACAGCCGTCCATTGGCCCGTTTAACATCCTGCATGGCGCCTTCATAATCATGCATTTTCCCGGCAATGCATGAATCCATAAAATGAGCCACATTAACTTGGTGTCCAAGAATATCCGTCACACCATGATGCACCCCGGAGATATGGTCGCCGACAAGATCTCGTTGATATACTACATGCACCGTGGATCGAAAATTAACCACCCCCACCACGGAAATCAGGGTCTCAATTCTTGCATCCTCGCAAAAAGTGCGGATCGCGGGCCTGACGGAGAGACTGTTGGCGATTAAAGTGATCTTGTTTGCGGCAAACCGCTCTTGCAGATAATCGACCGCCGCCTGCATGTCGCCAATGGCGCTCGGAAATGTGAAATCAACTATGCCACCCTCGCTTTCGCCAACATGGTTGGTGTGATCGAATCGCAAAACAACCAGCCCATTGGCCGCGAGATAGTAAGCCAGTTGCAGATTATTCTTTTTTGTCTCACCATACTTCGGCGCAACGATTACATATCCCGCCGGGTCCGCAGGATCGCCCATGTGGTCCAGATAGGCGGTTATATTCCTTCCATTGAAACTGGGAAAAACAACAAGTTCGCTCTGAATTTCTTCAGTTGGGGTAGGATGGCTGGGGGAATTCATCTTGGCCTGATACCCTCACTCTGTGGATTCATTTTTGGCGTTTCGCAATAGGCAACCTCTTGTCGCAAACACATATTCGGTTACTTTCCTGTTGCTATGCAAAACGTGCTTCACTGTTTTGCGTGCGACAGTAATTGCCTGAAGCCCCCTCGGCCCTGCTTCGTTTTATCCGTGATCCATCTCCTTCTTATCGCAGAGGAATCTTTGGCGAGCATTCACGCCGCCAGCCTGTTCGCTTCGGCGGATCACAAGATTATCCGCAAAGATGATCTCGATGCCTCCCGCCCGCTGATGGAATCCGGGGTATTCGATCTCGTGGTCATACTGGACTCATCATTGCCACAGCTTCCGTCTGTGAAAACCGCCGCCGGAACGGTTCCTGTCATAGTCATTGCAACCGGCACGGCGCCCGACACCGAACAACGGGCCTATACCAACGGAGCCGATTTGATTCTGCGCGCGCCGCTGTCGCTTGCCGTGTTCGCCAAGGCCACGCGCGCTTTGCTTTCGGCCACGCCCGGACGGATCGCGGCGTTGCCATCACGGGCCGCCCCAACCCCGGTCACCGCGGCATCCCCCGCAACCGCCGATCTCGAGGTGCTGCGCAATTTCTCCCGCGTTCTCGGCTATTCGCTCGATCATAAGCTGTTCGCCCAGCACTTCGTGCTCAAGCTGCGCGAAATCCTCAGCGTAAACCGCATCGCCCTGTTTCTTGAGCCCGCGCCCTCCGCTCCTCCCGCCCAAACCGGCGGTCATTACAACAGGGACCGGCTGACCTGCGTCGCCGCCGTGGGCATTTCCAAGGACCTGCTCGACTGCATCGAACTCTCGCGGCAGGCCGGCATCGGCCAGCACATCACCCGCTATGCCCAGATTCTGCGCGCGGATTCCGGAAGTTCCGCTCCCTTCACGGAAGTGGATCCAAAAATCCGCCGCGAGTTTGATATCCTTGGCTGCCAGGTCGCGCTGCCGATCAACGACCGCGAGCGCACCCTCGGCGTCGCCCTCATCGGCGGACGCGTGACCGGCAATCCGCTCGACGATTCCGAGCTTCAACTGGTTTACCATCTCCTTGAGGAGCTCGGACTGGCCGTGAAAAACAGCTGGTTGCACCACCAGCTCTCCGCCAGCCACCGGCTGTTTTCCGACGTGCTCGGGGCCATCACCAGCGGAAGCCTTGTCGTGGGCGCCGACCTGACCGTGCAACATGCCAACCGGGCGTTTCTCCATTTTCTCAGGGGCGAAGGCCAGATCGATCCACGCGTCGATTTTTCCGAGCTGCCCCCCCCGCTCGCCGCCGCCCTGCACGAGCTTGCCGAAAAAGGCCGGGCGACCGAGCCGTTTTTCCTCACCTCCGAAAAAAATCCGGGCCGGAGCTACCGGGTGAGCCTCGTCCCCTTCCCGTCTCACGA
>FSTE01000171.1_pt1 | contig 11768 bp, 10 predicted proteins | sample 1637071 | NCBI WGS metagenome assembly FSTE01 (sample SAMEA3914818, study PRJEB12502) | metagenome | biome: forest; material: soil | place: Canada | collected 2010-06-26 | depth 0.1 m
ATATATACTCAGCGTCCTTTGCCAAACAGCATGACGTGAATGGTCTTAAGGACGATTGAAGCATCGAGGACGAAGGAGAAATGGCGGATGTAGTAGAGATCGTATTCGAGCTTGCGCAGAGTGTCTTCGAGGTTGGCTCCGTAGGGGTAGTTGATCTGGGCCCAACCTGTAATGCCGGGTTTCACGAGATGGCGGAAGTGGTAGCAGGGGATTTTTGACTCGTAGCCGGCGACAAGTTTATCCCATTCCGCACGGGGGCCGATGAGGCTCATCTCCCCGCGGAAAACATTCAGCAACTGGGGGATTTCGTCGATGCGGCTGGTGCGGAGGAAGCCGCCGATGCGGGTGATGCGTTTGTCATTTTTCTGGGTGTAGAGGTCGCCGCCTTCGGTCGTGCGCATGGTGCGCAGTTTGAAAAGGGGGAACGGCACCCGGTTACGGCCAATGCGATTTTGACGGAAAAAGATCGGGCCGCCGTCCTCGATCTTGATGGCCAGCGCGGCGGCGCCGATGAGTGGGAGGGCAAACAGGATACCGAGCGATGAAAGCACGAGGTCACTGATACGCTTGAGGCGCTCAAAAACCGGCTCGCGAGCGATCTGAAAGCCTTCCTGGAACAGCCAGGTCTGGTTGAGGCGGTAGAGCGGGATTTTTCTCCAGTAGGTCTGATGAAACAGCTCCAGCGTGTAGGTTGGCACTCCGCTGAAGTAGAGGCCGATGAGGGTCTGCGAGAGTTCGTCGGTGAACTCGCGGTTGGATTCGCGGAGCACCAAGGCTTCGATCTCAAGCCGTCCGTTTTTCAACTGGTCGAGTACTTGGTCAAAGGGTTGCAACTCGAGGTCATCGACCTGACCGTCCGGGGCTAAGCCGGGGGAGCACAGGATGATCGGCTGGCGCAGGCCTTGTTTTTCGCATTCGGCCTTGAAGACGAGGCAACTTTCGCGGTCCCCCAAGAAGACCAGGCTGCGTCCGCGGCGCGCGTTGTAGAGATTGTTCCAAATGAAGCGCCGGTAGGAAAGAGTCACCGGCATCAGGAGAACGAAGCTCAGGATGGTGACAGAGCGGCTTTGCTGGAGGGTATAGCCGATCGGGATGATCACGAAGGTCGCAACCAAGGTGGCCAGCAGCGCGGACGAGAGGGCGATGATATGCTGGCTGGTATAATCCAGGCTCATCATGTCCGTGTGGGCCTTGTAGGCGTCGATCAGGTAGAGCGATAGGATGAGGAGGAAAGCCGGCACCATGAGCGGGCCGATCACGAATTCTTCGTCTACGATGATACCTCGCAACCGGCCGACGACATTGAACACGATGATCAACAGGCTGGCATCCAATGCGACCAGGCCGATGGCGATTCTTTTGCGGTTGATCATTACGGGAGTTTCTAAGCTAAGACGGCAAACGACCGTTGCCAAGCAACGAGACAAGCAGAAGAGGGGGGGCAGCTAAACGACTGCAATACCGGAGCGAACGAATCATGACGGCATTTGGCCGGACTGTTGTTTCAACCGGCGGATCTCGCACGAGATGGCGCCCTCGTAGTCCGCGAGCAGCCGGCAGTAGGCGAAACCGGGCGAGCCATCGAAAAAACCTCCGCGCACGATGTATTGGTAGATCATGCGCAGGAAGCCGCGTGCAGGCAGATGGTAGCTGGCCTCTTTAAGCGCACGCCGCCGCACCAGCGGATCGTGGCTTCGAAGGGACTTCCACAGCATGCCGGCCGGCCGGCGGGTCGCGATGAACGAAGCGGCCTCGGCGCGGGCGTAGCGGGCATGTTTGGTTCTGATCTCATCCTCACTCTGGGAAGAAAGGTTGTGGAAGTAGGCGTGTTGCAGGCGGCCGAGTCGCAGCCCCGGAGCTTCGCGCTGGCCATGACCGGCCTGCACAAAGCGGAACCGCCGGACGTGGACAAAGCGGGCCTGCCATGCGGGATAATCCGTGCAGTGAGGAATCCAACGCCCCCTAAAGATCATCTTGGGCGCGGCGAAAAAACCATCGAGCTCCGCGGCCTCAGCCGAAGCCGCGCGTGCGGCGCACTCGGCGACCAGTTCGGGTGTGAGGGTTTCGTCGGCGTCGAGATGCAAGACCCAGTCGTGGCGGAACGAAATCGCATCGTGGGCGTGGTTGCGTTGCCGGGCGAAATTCTCGAAGCGGTTCACAAACACCCGGGCACCGGCCGCCTTGGCGATTTCCGCGGTGCGGTCGGTCGAGCCGGAGTCGAGCACCACGACATCGTCGCAGCCGGCGGTGCTGGCCAGGCAGGCGGGAATATTCTGCTCTTCGTTGAGCGTGAGAATGACGATGGAGAACATGGTTTCTACGTCTCGTTCGAGGCTGAACGGCTCTGAAGACGTGCGTAGCGGATTGAGGAAAAATACACCGTCCAAAAGGCGATGAGCACCGCGCCGCTGGCGAACGGAAACTCCACCCAGGCATAAAGCGCAATGATGGCGCAGCCCAGCAGAGGATATCCGACTAGCGGGTGCGTCAGCGTGCGCCAGGGGACGGAGGAAAAGGGCACGAGAGCCATTAGCAGCAACAGGGTGGTTCCGGCAAATCCGGTTTCGGCGACGGACTGAAGCCAGTCGGAGTGGGCTTTCACATAGCTGGACTCGTATTGACGCCGGGCCTCAAGCGGACGCGGACGGATGAGCATGAAGGCGGTGCCGTAGCTTTCGAGCCCCCAGCCAAACACGGGCTTCTGCATGGCAAGCTTCCAAGTGTCCTCATAGAGTTCCAACCGGTCATCGAAGATGGATTTCTTTTTTTCCAAAGCGATGCGGGTTTCGATGTAGCGTTCGTTGATGGAGCGGTTGGCCAGCCAGCCGACCGCTCCGATGGTAAGAAGCGCGAGAGCAAGCAGCGCGAGGACAGGGGGCCAGGCGGGCCGTCGCTGTGCACGGCGGTGAGAGGCGATGCGCCCGAGCGCATGGGCGACCACGAGAATGAAGACAAGGCCGGCCATGCCGGTGGCCGCCCGCGAGGCGCTGACCGGGGCGCTGGTTGCGAGAACCAATACGCCGATGACCGCCACGGCAAAGGGCGAGTGCCAAAGATCGCGTGCCCGGTGGTTGAGTGCGTGATAAAAAACAAGCCCTGCGGAGGTCGCGAGCCACAGGATCATGAACGCGCCCCAGTGGTTGTAGTAGATGAATGTCGCGAAAAAACGAACGTTGGGGGAAGTTGCGGCCCCGAAATAATATCCCTGAGCCGACAGTTTCTGGATCGTGCCGAACACCGCGAGCACGACGGTGTTGGCGACCCCGAAGACCAGCAGCCAACGCAAGGACTGCCGGCTGCGAGCGGTCAGCAGCAGATTGAAGGCCGCAAGATAGACGCCGGCTCCGAACGCCAGAGAGGAGAGGCTTTCTCCGGGGTTGACCGTGCTGGGCCAGCTTGGATGGGGAGCCCCGCGGTTTATCAACAACGTGTTCCCCTCGAACCGGACGGGGACGAAACTCGGGTTGAAGGAGCTAATGATGACCAAGGCGACAAAGAGCAGCCACGGCAGGAGCCACCAAGCCTTGCGCCGGGCTTCATGCCCGGCATCGCCCGGCTGGATGAAGGCGGCGAATGTCAGCAAGACGCCTGCATCCGCCCAGACTGCCAGGGCCGAATGCATCCACCAGATGTTGCCGCCGTAAACCCAGCTGGCTCCCAGAAGGAGCAGGCATAGGTGAATGAAAACCGCTTTTTCGAGCAAGGAAATCGAGGTGCTCGCGGAGGTATGTTTCATCGTGCGGCACTGCGCAGTTCTTCGTAAAACGAGGCGAGCACCCGGGCGGTTTTTATCCAGGAAAATTCTTCACGAACCCAGGCGGCGCCGAGCTGACCGCGGGTGGAGAGGGACTCCGGACTCTCCGCCAGCAGCGCGTTCATCGTCTGTCCGTAGCGATCCCACGGCACGCAGTGACCTGCGCCCACCGATTCAATTTTTGCCCAAGGGGTCGCATCGGTCGTCAGCACGGGCACTCCGCGCACCAGAGCCTCGGCTACCACCAATCCAAAATTTTCAGAGTGCGACGGGAGCAGGAAAAAAGAGGCGACCGCATAAGGCGGAGGTGCGTCGGTGCCGTCGTGGACAAAGATCCGGCCGGTTCCTCCCTGACGGAGGACGTAAGCCTCCAGTTGACGCACCGTGTATTCCTCTGGAATGCCCACGAGCAGGAGAACCCAGTCGCCACGGACGGACGAGAGCCAGAGATCGATCAGTTCCAGCACGCGTTTCTTGATGTGGAGCCGCGAATAAAAGAGAGCGACGCGGCGGCCGGCGAGCGAGGGGCAGGCTTGCCGCCAGTGGGCCGCCGAGGCGTTTTCTTCTTCGGCTGAAGGAGGGAGAACGCCGTTCGGGGCAACACACACGGGCTGCGTGAAGCCGAGCCTGAGAATATCCTTGGCCTCTTCGTCACTGGTCACATGCCAGCCGGCGGCGGTGGTGAACGCGTCCGGATGAACGAACCGCTCCGCGAGGGCTTTCTTAAAGCGGTGGTGGTTCCATGCCCACGGGCTCATCATGCCGCGCGGGGAGATGATCAGCGGGACGGATGTTTTCGCAGCGGCGCGGCGGGCGTAGTTCAGCGTGCGCAACCACAGTCCGTGATGGTGGACGATCTCGTAATCGCCCGTGAGCAGATGATGGCATAGCAGTTCGGACGGGCAGAGCGTCTGCGGCCATTCACGCGGGAAAATGCGTGTGTCGAGGTTGCCTTCGATGCGAGAGATGCCGTCTCCGCCTGCAAGGGTGCTGAGCAGGCCGACCTTGTGGCCGGTTTGGGCGAGGCCGGAGGCGAGGCCGCGAACGGAGCGGGAAGGGCCGCCGTGGCGTGATTCGAGGCTGGCGACGATCTGGGCGATTTTCATCGGAGATCAGGACGGGGTTTGATCGGGCGGCAGGGATGGCCGGCGCAAAGCATGCGGGCGGGCTGGTCTTTGATGACGACGGAACGTGCGCCGATGACGGCAAGCTCGCCGATCTTCACGCCGGGGCCGACGAACACCTCGGCGGCTATCCATGCGTTCCGGCCGATCTCAATGGGGCGTGCGTCGAGCGGCATGGACCACCGGGTGATGTCGTGCGATCCGGCGCAGAGGTGGACGCGCTGGCTGAGATTGGCCCCGTAGCGGAGAATGACGGGTGCAAGATTGTAGATAATGACTTCGCGGCCGATCATCGAACGCGGTTCCAACGTGAGCTTCCACGGGAATGTGATCCGCGCGGAGGGAAACACGACCACTTGGGAAACTTCAGGGATATCGGCGCCGAACATCTGCAGCAGCCAGGCGCGCCAGGTGTGGCAGGAGCGCGGACTCCAGCGAAACAGGGTCGCCTCCACGAGAGACCAAGCGGTGCGCCGGACGATTTCGCCGCGGGTGTAGGGGGTGGCGCAGTTTTGGCCGAGATAGGGAGATTCTTCGGACATGAAAGATCTGTAATCGGGTCTTCGATGAAATCTGCGGCAAGTCGCCTTGTGCGAACGAGCTATTTGCCAGACGGGGTGTTTTTTGCGAGATAATCCGTCGGGCGGTTCAGAGTGGCGAAATCATCCAACAGTGCGTGGGCCACGGCGGCGTAGTCGAAGGGGCGGGCGTCAAGGCGCGCCTGGGCGCCGAGACGGCGGCGCAGATCTGCGTCGGTGATCAGGCGGGCAAAGGCGTCCGCCAAGAGATCGGCGGCGTTGGCCGCGCGGTGATCAAAGACGAGACCGTTGTGTTCGTGGCGGATCACGTCGGCGTAGCATTCGAGGGCCGACACGACGGGCACGGCACCGGCGGACATCGCTTCGATAGGGGCCACGCTCAGGCCCTCTCCTTTTTCGGCGAGACTGGGGTAGCAGAAAATATCGAGGGAGCGGTAAATGCGGGCGAGCGCGATGGGATCGTAGAGCGGAGGCTCGACGGACACGTCGGCCCCGGCGTTGGCGGCGAGACTGCGAAGGCCATCAACATAGGCTTCGCCTCCGCCGCCTTCGGCCACGGTCTGAGGACCGACGAGTCGCAGCCGCCATGCCGGGATGCCGGGTTTGCGGGCGAGTGCGGCGGCGGCTTGCAGGAGGATTTCCAACCCTTTTTCGGGATTCATGCGGCCGACGTAGCCGATGGTAACGGGGGTGTTTGGATCGCGTAACGGGTCTTGGTGGAGCGTCCAGTCGATGGGGTTGGGGACCACGAGGGTGCGGTCTTTAAGACGGACGTTTTCGCGGATGACCTGGGCCTGCACAGCTTCGCTGGTGGCGATGAGCCGGTGGACGAGTCCGTAGAAGTGGGCGTGTCCCTTCGGCATGCGGCCGAGCACGGCGACTACACGGCCGGCGTGCGGTCGCAGCCATGCCAGGTAGACGGGGAGAGTCACGGTGTTGCACGCCACGATGTCTCCGGGCGGCAGGCGGCGGGCGACGCGCAGACCCCAGAAGAAATCGCTGAGAAGATTCTGCCAGAGCCGGCGGTGGTGGCTGCAGCCGGGCATGCGAATCATGCGGACACCGTCGATCATTTCCTGGTCGGGAAACCCGGGCCACGTGCGGGAGACATGAGTGACTTCGTGGCCGGCGGCGGCAAATTCGCGGGCGAGACGGAACCAGATTTTTTCCATCGCGCCACCGGCCACGGGAGGAACGGGCAGGAAAAAACTGGAGACGATGGTTATCTTCATGGGGACGGAAGCGAGGTGACAGCGAGACACAGGCCGCGTGCGGCGGCTTCGTAGGTGTAGCCGGCGATGCGCGTGGCGACGCGCGGGCCGAAAGGGGCAAGATCGGCGGCCAGGGCGACGGCGAGTTTTTCGCGGAGATCAGCGGGCTCGTTGGCGCGGAAAACCCAGCCGGTTTCGCCGTCGGTCACGAGGTCCCGTTGGCAGCCGACGCGGTCGCTGACGAGGCAGGGCACGCCGAGATGCATGGCTTCGTTGACGGCGAGTCCCCACGTTTCGTAGAGGCCGCGTGAAGGGAGGGCGAAAATGTCGGCCATCAGATAGCGCGCGGGCATCTCGCTTTGGTTGGCGAAGGGCAGGAAGCGCACGGTTACATCGGGTCTGGTCGCGGCGAGCGCGAGCAGGGCGGCGTGTTCTTCGCCTTCGCCAACGATGACGAGAGCGGCATTCACGGGAGCAAGGGTGAGGAAAGCCTCCAAGAGGGCGCGCGGCTGTTTTGCGGGAACGAGTTTGCCGGCGAAGAGGACGATACGTTTGCCATTGAGCCCAAGAGGGGCGCGCAGGCGGGCGGCTTCAGCGCGGGTGGCTTCCTTGGCGGTGAAATGGGCGGCGTCCACGCAGTGGGGGACGGCGAAAAGTTTTCGTCCAGGCACGCCGAAGGCGCGGAAGTAATCGCGATTGGCCTCGCCCACGGTGGCGAAGGCGGAGAATTGGCGGTAGAGGAGGGCGAGTGGCAGGCGTTTGCCCCAGGGGAGTTTCTCGCGACCGAGGAGGTGGGAGTCTCCGCGGAAAATCAACGGCAGTCCGTGCAGTCGCGCCCACAGGATGAGGCTCAGGTGGGTGGCGTAGTTGTAGCCGAAAAGCAGCACGGCATCGGGACGCCACGCCGCGAGGCGGGTGTTCAGGCCGGGGTTGCGCAGGCCGCCAAAACGATCGGAGCCTGGCGAGCGGGATGTGTTGGGGACGAACTCGTGATCATAGCCTGAAAGCAGATCCACGTCCCAGGCGAAGGTGTTTCCAAACTGGGGGTCACGGGTGGGGTTGACCCCGGCGTTCCAGAGATAAAAAACATGCAGGTGCAGGTCAGTATGGGCGGCCAGCCAGCGGAACCACGGGCTGTAATACTGGGTGGGATGGGAAATCACGACGGCCAGTCGAGGTGGTTTGGCCGGAGCGATCACTTGGTTTCCTCCTCGGGCCGCGTCGCGGATGTGCGATAAACAAAGGGCCAGCAGGCCAAGGCGACCGGAACCAGGCTCTGGAAGATGGATGTGATGAGCACGCTGGCGACCATCTCGAAGGATGCGGCCATGTTGAGGAAAATAGTGAAAACCAGAAACCCTTCGAGGGACAACACGGGCAGGTTGACGGACCGGTTTTCGATCCAGGCAATGCATACGCCGAGAACAAGACCAAGGAACGAGGCGCCGAATATTGGCCCGAAATTTCCAAAGGCTTCGGGCAGTAACCCCCAGGCGATGTAGGTGCGGTAGCTGGAGATCAGATCTTGGCGGCCAAAATGAACGTTGAGCATGACCTGCCCCTCGTGGGACCTCGGTTTGTCGGGCCAGAAAATGCGCGGTATAAGCAAGGGCGGGATCAGCGTGTAGGTCGCGCCGTAGAGAGGTTTGATGTTTTCCCCGTCCTCCGCATCAATCACGAAGAGCAGGTTCTGGAGGTTGTTGACCCGTGACAGGATGCTATTCTCCTTTTTCAGGTTTTTCTCGGACTGCTGCGTATTGCCCCCTTGGGCAGTGAGCACGTCAATGCTGGCCAAGGCCCATTCCGAGTAACGTGAAGGCAATTCTCCCAAGGTGGCCATGGGGACGAAGTCCATGTCGTGCGTCCAGTAGCGTTCACGCATCTCAAACTTCCCGAAGCTCAGGAAGCCGAGCACTAACAATACAACCAGGGTGTATTTCCATGGCACCCGATTTGATCCCCAGAAAAGGCCGATAAAAGCGGTTGCCACGAAACTGATGGGAGCCGACAGCAGCAGCGGGGAGGCCGAAAGGAGACAATTGAAACTGAAAAGAACCCAGAATATTCCCGCGTCACGGGCGTTTATCTCTCCTGAGCCAATACCCAGGGAAATGACGAAAAATCCGCACATTCCTCCGGCCGAAACGAGGGCGTTTAACAGCGAATCCGATCCCGTTGGAAGAAGACCCAGGAAAACATCCAGGAACTTCGAGCTCTGCATGATGTAGTAAATCGTGGTGAGTGCGATCAGACCGTAGCCGACGCGTCGCAGGCCCACGCTGCCCTCCTTTGCCATGATGCGGAGGGAATGGGCGACGGGGCGGGCCGGCCTGAAGGCCTGCATGCCAAAGCGCCATCCTCCAGCCAGCGCCACAAAGAAGATCAATAACTCGATTCCGGCCTGAAGCAGGTAGTGCTCGGAGTAGGTGAAAACGGCTTCATTGTTCTGCACGATGGGCAGTGCGTAGGCGACGAGATGCTGGACCGCGATCATCGGCAAAAGCGGAACTCCGATGCCCTGTTGCGCCCATAGCGAAAGCACAATGCAGGTCCCTGTGCTGATGAGGGCAAACGCGAACGTGCCGGGTGAATGGTTCACGGCAAGGTAGACCGTAACCAAAATGAAAATGACAATGAGAGGGGTAATCGACTGCGAGATGAGTCGACGCACGCCCGGAGCAAGATCGGCCAGCTGGGTGTAGCGGTCTATGCCGCGTCGTTTGGTGGGAATCATGATGCTGGATCGCTGCTAATTCGTGCGTCGCTTGGCGCTCCATCGCAACACTGGCATTCGTTTCATGAGTCGGACCCATTTTCCGTCACGAATGGGCACCGCTTGCCGGGTGCGTTCACCGGGGGCTGGCGGGTGGAGACTATCGGGGGGGGCACAGGACGCGGTGTTTGGAGGAGGCGGTCATACGATGCCCCCATCGGATGAAGCGGTTTTCCACGAAGTGCCAGCATACGGCGGCGGGTAAAAAAGAGGCGATGCCGGCGAGCGCGTAAAAGGCCAACTGGCCGGCGAACGGAGCCGGCGGCCATGTGCTGAAATAAGCCGGCTTCAAAACAACGTCGCGAAGCACCGCCCGGATGGGCAGGTGCACGAGGTAGAGCCCGTAGGCATAGCAACTGATGAAAACGAGCCAGCGGCTTTCAAAAAAGCGTCTCAGCCAATCGCTCGGGGGCGTCGTGAGCACACGAGCGCATACGCCGGCTGCGGCCAGTCCGATCAGGCTGTAGCCAAGGGTGCTGGTGAAAGCATTCTGCCGGTCCCAGCCGCCGGCAAGAAGGATGAGCAGGATGACCGGAGCTACCCCGGGAAGAATCGAGCGCACCCGGCCCAGGGCGCTGGTTGCGCCGGGTTCACCGGAGCGGTTTTCGTCCATCCAGATCGCGAGGAGAGCGCCCCACATCAGGATGTCCGCTCGTAAAAACGGCAGCACGAGGATTTGAATCCAGGTTGCATCCATGCACCAGGCGGCTGTTCGCAGGCAGGGACTGGCCAGAATGATGACCCAGATCATCCGCTTGAGCGTTCGACGGCTGCACATCCGGATTATCCAAGGCCAGACGATGTAGAACTGCATCTCGATGGCCAGCGACCAGCTCACGTCGAGCGCGGGATTGGTGAATCTGCCATCCAGGGCGTTTCGGAAATTCGAGGCGAAGAGGGCATACCATGGCCAGTTGCCTCCAAAGTTTGTCTGGGTCGCGAGTTTTTGGGTGAAGCCGGTTTCCCTCAGGGCCATCGGCAGGATGAGAAATACCAGGATCAAGATGGCATAGTAGAGCGGCACGATGCGCAGCGCGCGCCGCGTATAAAACCGGCCGATCCTGGCCGTGTCCAACTGCGGACCGAGCAGTTGCGAAGTGATCAGAAAACCCGACAGCACGAAAAACAGGTCGACCCCGTGGGCGCCAAATTCCGCCAGTCTCAAAATCCAACCGGCTGCCGCGCCGCTAGGGGGCAACACCGTGAAATGATGGAGCATGACCACGATGATCGCCAAGCCGCGCACGCCATCGAGAGCGAGGACATGCCTGGAGTCGGCGCCGCTTATCGTCGTGCCGCTCATGAGGGAGCCTTTGCGAGCGTCTTGATGTCCCAAGTTACTCCGGGTGGACCCTGAACTTCGAGGCTTTTGAGGATGGGCGCATTCCGGCCGATGCGCCTCCAGATGGCGGCGTGATTGCCCCAGCGGTAAAGCGAGACGATCAAAACACCTCCAGGCGCGAGTGCGGGCAGGAAGGCCGCGACCGTCGCGCCGGGATCGCGCGCATAGCCGATCACTTCGTTGAATACGATGACGTCCCAGATTTCACCGGACCTCCACGTTTCAAAATCACCGTGCAAAAACCGCGCGCTGGGAAGACCGAGCTGTTCCGCGCGGTGCAGTCCCTTGTTGGACAAATCCACGCCGAGGTAGGCGCCGAGTTCGCCGGGGGAGAACTGGACGGCGAGACGGCCGCTGCCGCAGCCGACGTCGAGCAGGCGGGGTGGTTGCACGGTATGCGCACGGATCAGGCTGCTTAGGGCCGTGTAGCGGGGCAACTCGCGGGCGTCGAAAAAGTGGTCCCAGTTTCCGCTGGAGTATTCCTCGTCGAGCGCGGTTTCCGGCACGGGCTTTCCGCCGCCACGCGGGCCGTGGATGAAGCGCTGGGCAAGTCCGCGCAGGATACGTTGAAGGGGGAAGCGGGGCATCAGATTTCGAAGTAATACTCCTCGGGCATTGAGAACAAAGCGGTGAAATCCGCTGAAATGAGAGGTGTTTTCCAGGGCGGGGTCGGTTCGAATTGCGACCGATAGCAAGCCAGTGCGTCCTGTTTCAGAAAGCCGTAGCCTTTGAAATCGAAGCGCACCACGCGGCGCGCGGAAAAGCAGGGGCGGATCAATAGCGCGGGATTCCACCACGACCAGACCGGATATTCGTAAAGACGCACGGGGTGCGTGCTGTCTTGGAGCGCTTGTTTCAGCAGGCCGAACGCGGCTTCATGCTCGGAGCTACCGTCTTTGCGGTAGGCGGCGAAAATCTCGTCGGGCTTCATGCGGGCGATCAATTCGCGCAACCGCCCGGCGACTTCGGAGGCTTGTTCGGGTGTCTGCCAGGCGAGTGTCCCGTCCTGCGCGCCGAGGAAATGG
>FSTE01000284.1_pt1 | contig 11712 bp, 6 predicted proteins | sample 1637071 | NCBI WGS metagenome assembly FSTE01 (sample SAMEA3914818, study PRJEB12502) | metagenome | biome: forest; material: soil | place: Canada | collected 2010-06-26 | depth 0.1 m
ATGTGCGTGTGCTGCCTGTTGTTACCGATGAAAACCGGGTCATCGGCAGCGTCTCCGTGTTTCAACTCGGCGGCTTTTTCGTGCCCCGCATGAATGCACCACGCGAGATGCGCAAGGTCTTCAGCAGCCTCGCCCACATCTCCCGCGCGCTCAAGGCCCGCGTCGTTCACTCCGACTACCCTGACCGTCTCGAAGAATTGTTTGTGCGCGTCGGCGCGATGGATGTCCGATCCTTCGGAGCCATCTCCAGCGGCGAAGGCGTCCCCCTGGAAAAAACCATCATCATCGTCGGCGACCGCCGCGACATCCAGCTGCGCTCCATCGAGCTCGGTGTCCGCGCTCTGGTCGTGACCGGCAACCTCCCGGTCGACGAAGACGTGACAGAACTCGCCCACGCCAAGGGCATTTCGCTGATGGTCAGCCCCTACGATTCCGCCACGACCGCCTGGGTCATCCGCAGTGCTTCCACGCTCGACCGTCTCGTCGACCGGAAGTTTTCGTCCATCGGCTCCGAAATCCGCCTCTCGGATGTCCGCAAGAAACTCGCGACTTCCGCCGCCGCGGCCTTCATGGTCATCAACGACGACGGCATCCTACAAGGCATTCTCTCCAAGACCGACGTCCTGAAACCGGTTAAAACCCGCCTCGTGCTCGTCGATCACAATGAGATGACGCAGGCCGTCTCCGGCGCGGAACAAGTGACGATCACCGAGATCATCGACCACCATCGCATCGGCTCGCTGAACACCCAGCAGCCCATCCTCTTCATCAACGAACCCGTCGGCTCCACCTGCACGATCGTCGCCGATCTTTTCCGCCGCGAAGGTCTCGTCCCCACCCCGCAGATCGCGGGCATCATGATGAGCGGCATCATCGCCGACACCCTTCACCTCAACAGCCCGACCTCCACCGAGAAAGACGCCTGCATCCTCTCGTGGCTCTCCAAGATCGCCCAGATCAACTCCCGCGAACTTGCCGATACGATTTTCAGTTCCGGCTCGGTCATCCTCGCCAACCCCGCCGCCAAGGTCATTCGCACCGATTTCAAAATTTACGAGGAAGACGGCGTGCGTTTTGCCGTCTCGCAGGTCGAGGAACTCGGCTTCGGCAATTTCTGGCAGCACGCCCGCGACCTCGCCAACGCTCTGCAAGCGCTGCGCGCCGAGGAAGGCCTGTTGTTCGCCTGCCTGCTGGTAACCGACATCAATACCCAAAACTCGCTTCTCCTCGTCAAAGGCGAGCCGGAGTTCATCGCCCGGATCAAATACCCGTTCGTTGAAAAAGACGAAATCTTCGACATGCCCGGCGTCGTCAGTCGTAAAAAGCAGCTCATCCCCTACATTGGTGGCGTGCTCAAGGAAATGCAGACCGACGGCATGATCCCCGCTTCTCCCACCGCACGCACCAACGCCTGAGACGGCTGCATCAGGCGGGTCTGTCGGACGGTTGAATTGTAGCGTTGCCGCGCGAACGGCCTCGCTTCATTTTTCGCTTTTATGACCGTTGAGAACAACGCCGCCTCGGCACCTGCCGCTCCCACCGATTTCATCCGCGACATCGTCGCCGGGCATCTCGCCGAAAAGCGCTACGACGGCATCGTCACCCGCTTTCCGCCCGAGCCCAACGGATACCTCCACATCGGCCACGCCAAGTCCATCTGCCTGAACTTCGGCATCGCCCTGGAAAATAACGGTCGCTGCAACCTCCGCTTCGACGACACCAATCCTGCCAAGGAAGACATCGAATACGTCGAATCCATCACCACCGACGTCCAGTGGCTCATCGCCGGCTGGGCCGACCACTGCCTCGGCTTCAAACCCAAGGGCACCCACCCCGTCCTCCAGACCGTCAACGGCCGTCCCGATCACTATCGCGCTCCCGTCGCCTCCGGCCCCGATAGCGAAGCTTTTTTTGCCAGCGACTATTTTGAGCAGCTCTACGGCTACGCCCTCGAACTCATCAAAAAAGGCAAAGCCTATGTCTGCGATCTGAGCGCCGAAGACACCGAAGCTTACCGTGGTTCGCCCGAAAAACCCGGCAAGGACAGCCCGTTCCGCGCTCGCTCCGTCGAGGAAAACACCGACCTCTTCCAGCGCATGCGTGCCGGCGAATTCCCCAACGGCACCCGCTCGCTCCGCGCCAAGATCGACATGGCCGCGCCCAACATGTGGCTGCGCGATCCCCTGCTCTACCGCATCCGCCACGTTGCCCATCACCACGCGGGCGACAAGTGGTGCATCTACCCGCTCTACGACTACGCACATTGTCTTAGCGATTACCTCGAAGGCATCACCCACAGCATCTGCACCCTCGAATTCGTCGATCACCGCCCGCTCTACGACTGGGTCCTCGAAAGCCTGGAGCTGCCCCGCGCCCTCCCGCACCAATACGAATTCGCCAAGCTCAACCTCGGCTACACCCTCGTGAGCAAGCGCAAACTGCTCCAGCTCGTGCAGGAAAAGATCGTCTCCGGCTGGGATGACCCCCGCATGCCCACGCTCTCCGGCCTGCGCCGCCGCGGCGTTCCCGCCGCCGCCGTGCGCCACTTCGCCTACAACATCGGCATCACGAAATTCGACAGCCTCACCGACGTCGCCGTCTTCGAGCACGCCATCCGCGAGAATCTCAACGCCACCGCCCAGCGCCGCCTCGGCGTGTTGCGCCCGATCAAAATCGTCCTCACCAACCTCGCCCCCGGCGAAGTCATCGAGTGCGACGCGACCAATAATCCGCAGGACGAAAACCCTACGACCCGCAAAATCGCCCTCACCCGCGAGGTCTTCATCGAAAGTGACGACTTCGCCGAAGTGCCGCCGCCCAAATATTTCCGCCTCAAGCCGGGCGGCGAGGTGCGTCTCAAATACGCCTGCATCATCAAGCTCGACGAGATCGTCAAGGACGCCTCCGGTGCGATCACCGAACTGCGCTGCACCGCCGACCTCACCACCCGCCCCGGCGGCGCCAACGTGGAAAAGAAGGTCAAGGGCACCATCCACTGGGTAAGCGCCTCGCACTGCGTCGACGCCGAGGTGCGCCTCTACGACCGCCTCTTCACCGTCCCCGAGCCGGCCGCGCAGGAAGATTTTACGAAGTGCGTTAATCTGCGCTCGCTCGAAGTGATCACCGCGAAGCTCGAAGTCTCCCTCGGCGACGCGCGGCCCGGCCAAGTTTTCCAGTTGGAGCGCACCGGCTATTTCACGCCGGACGCGAAGGACTCGCGCCCCGGCAAGCCGGTCTTCAACCGCACGATCTCGCTCAAAGACACTTGGGCGAAGTAAGGGATCGAACGTGGGAGCGAGCTTGCTCGCGATTTCTGATCAATCGCGAGCAAGCTCGCTCCCACCTCCGTCACACCGTCGCCTGAAACTTCGCGATGCGTGCCAGCACGCGCTCGCGGCCAAGCACCCGGAACATGCCCGTGAGGCTCGGACCAACATTGGTGCCGGACACCGCCAGCCGTCCGACCGACTGGTAATCTCCAAATCCGAGAGCTGTCCGCGTCGCCAAGGCCTTGATCGCCTCCTCAATCGCCGTGTCGCTCGAAAAATCCGCCATCGCCAGCGTCTCCGCGAGTTCGGCCAGACGCGCCTTGGGCTCCCCCTTGGACATCACCTTTTCGCGCACTTTCGCATCCACGGCAAAATCATCGGTGAAGAAATACGCCGTGTAGGCGGCTAGTTCTTCGAGGGATTTGATCTTCGGCTGGCTCAGCAACACGACCTCGCGGAGATAGGCCGGATCGGCGGCCAGCGCAGCCGTCGCCTGCTGACGTTCCAGTTGCGCACGCGCCAGCGCCACGAAGCGGTCGGCCGGCTGTTCGAGCAGGTAAACCATGTTCATGTGCGCGAGTTTCTTGTCGTCGAAGCGCGCGTTGCTCTGGTTCACCGCCGGCAGATCGAAAAGCCGGATGATCTCCTCGATGGGCATCTTCTCGCGGTCGCCGCCCGGATTCCAGCCAAGCAGCGAGAGGAAGTTCACCAACGCCTCCGGCAGATAGCCCTTCTTCTGGTATTCCTCGATGAGCGCACCCTGGTCGCGCTTCGACATCTTGCCGGGGCCGTTTTGTTTCAGGATAAGCGGAATGTGCGCGAACACCGGCGGCTGCACGCCGAAGGCTTTGAACAACTCGACGTGCTTGCTCGTGTTGGAGAGGTGATCCTCGCCGCGGATCACGTGCGTGATCTTCATCGCGATGTCATCAACCACGTTCACGAAATGGAACACGGGGTTGCCGTCCGAGCGGAAGATCACGAAGTCCTCGTCTTCGAGGCGCTCAACGCGGCCACGAATCTGGTCGTCGATCACGGCCGGCGTATTGGCAACCTTGGTGACGGTTTTCTTGCGATGGTCGTCGTAAACCTCGGAACGCTCGCCGAGCAATTTGAACCACACCGCGCCGTCCTTTTCGTAGGTGCGGCCGGCGGCGGTCAGCTTGGCGAGGTATTCCTTGTAGATGTCTCCGCGCTCGCTCTGACGGTAAGGCCCGTAGGCGCCGCCGACTTTCGGGCCCTCATCCCACGTCATGCCCAGCCAATTGAGACTGTCGTAGATGAGGTTAAGGAACTCTTCACTGTTGCGCGCCTGATCGGTGTCCTCGATGCGCAGGACAAACACGCCGCCCGTGTGCCGGGCGTAGAGCCAGTTGAACAACGCCGTGCGGGCGCTGCCGATGTGAAAAAACCCGGTGGGACTGGGAGCGAAGCGGACGCGAACCTGAGACATGGTGATGAGAAAATCTTGCGGCTTGTGACGCGTTAAAAAGGTCAGCAAGAAACATCCCGTGCCCACTGTCAAAGCCTCCGCGCTCGCCCCCGCCGACTTCGCCCGTCGCTTCGCCGAGGCTGCCCGCAAGCAAGGCTTCCGCGCCGAACCGCTCGCCGAGGTGGCCGGTGTTCCGCTCGTCGCCTACACGAAGCGCACGCCCGGGCCCCGCCCGCGTCTTTACCTCTCCGCCGGCATCCACGGCGACGAATCCGCACCGCCGCTCGCGTTACTGCGCATGATGGAAATGGGCGTGTTCGACCACCGCGCGACCTGGTTCGTCTGCCCCTTGCTAAATCCCGCCGGATTCACGCTCGGCACGCGGGAAAATGCCGACGGCACCGACCTGAATCGCGACTACAAAGACCTCCGCACCGCCGAGATCGCCGCCCACGTGCGCTGGCTGCAACGTCAGCCACTTTTCGACACGAGTTTCTGCCTGCACGAAGACTGGGAATCGACCGGCTTCTATCTCTACGAGCTCAACCCCGACGCCCTCCCTACTCTCGCCGACACGATGATCGCCGCCGCCCGTATCCACGGCCCCATAGAAACTGCCACCGTCATCGACGGCCGCGAGATCCACGCGCCCGGCATTCTCCGCCCCGTCTCCGATCCGCTCCTGCGCGAGGCATGGCCCGAGGCCATCTACCTGCGCCTGCACCACACCCGTCGCAGCTACACCCTCGAAACCGCCTCCGCCCAACCCCTCGAACAGCGCATCGCGACACAGGCGGCGGCGGTGACCGCAGCCCTTAAAACGGTCGCCAGCCATGCCTAAAATGCCGTCCGTCCCCGTGTTTCACCACGAGTGTCCGCGCCCCTGAAGCCGCCCGGCGTCACGGTGCAGTCCCCGTCACTTTGGAACGGTGATCTCGCCGTTGTTCACGGCCACCTTGTCTCCGGAGGAAAGCGCATCGGAGGGATTGAGAATGATCCGGTCCTCAGCCGTGATGCCATCGACAACTTCGATCGTCGTGCCGTAATCACGACCGATCCGGATTTTCCTCATCTGCACGATGCCATCGCCGCCGACGATGCCCACCTCCGTGCCGTCCGGACGGAAAAGCAGCGCGTTCACGGGCAGTGAAAACGTCGCATGCTCGACCTGCAGCGGGAAGTGCACCACCGCGTAACCGCCGGCAAAGAACCGATGGTTGGCGTTCGCGACATCCAGTTCGACAAGCAGGGTGCGCGAATTCGGATCAATCGCATCGGCCGTGCGCGTTATCTCGGCCTTGACGGGGACGCCGGGCTGCGAGGCCAGCTCGACCGTGGCGGTGCCGCCGATCTTCACGCCGCTCGCGACCGTTTCGGGGATGCTGACACGAATGCGCAGCGGGTCGTCCTGCTGGATGTGGAAAAGCTCGGTCGCCGAACCGCCGGAGGTGCCGCCGGAGGAGTTCACCAGATCGCCCACGTTCACGTTCCGCGAGGTGATGGTGCCGTCAAAAGGAGCCACGACTCTCTGAAAATCCTTGAGCTGCTGCAGGCGGGCGAGGCTCGCCTTGACCGAGTCAAGCGTGGAGACCGCCGCGGTATAGGCCGCCGCCTTCTCATCCGCATCCTGCTGGGAAACGGCCTTCAGCTTGAGCAACGCCTCCCAGCGGTCCGCCGTGAGTTTTGTCAAAGCCAGGTTTGCCTCGCTTTGCCGCACGTTCGCCTGCGCCTGCTGAAGCTGCTGATCCTGGTCCGGCGCCTCAATCTCGGCCAGCAGTTCGCCGGTTTTGACCCGCGCGCCGATATCGGCCAGCCACCGTTTGATGTAGCCGTCCGTGCGCGCATAGACCGACGTGGTCTGAAAGGGATCGACGCTCCCCGGCAGGACCACGTCGATGATGGATGGCGCCGGACGCGCCAGCGTTGTCGCGACCGTCGGCACGGAAAGCGTGGCGGTGGTCTCCGCCACCTCACGGCTGGCGGCCGCCCGCCGTCCGATCGTGAAGACAATAAGGGCGGCAAATACGGCCATGGACAGCCAGAGGCCTGCCCCTCTTTTTTTGGGCGAAGGTGCGCCCGGCTCCGGACTGGCCGTTCCCCGATGAACTGATGAGTGATTGCCCGCTGGTTCCATAAAATAGGATGGGTTAGACTTGCGCCCCGACCGCCGCTCCCGTGACGGGAACGGCCGCCTTGTGTTTCAACAGACTGAATACGACCGGCACGAAATAGAGCGTCGAGACCGTCGCGACCAACAGTCCCCCGATGACCGCACGGGCCAGCGGCGCGTTTTGCTCGCCGCCCTCCCCGAGCCCGAACGCCATCGGCACCATGCCCAGAATCATCGCCAGCGCGGTCATCAGCACCGGACGCAAACGGGTCACGCCCGCCTGCATGGCCGACTCCATCGCGTCGCCGGTCTTGTCGTAAACCTCCTTGGCGAAGGACACGACTAGGATGCTGTTCGCCGTCGCCACGCCCACGCACATGACCGCGCCCATCAAGGCGGGCACGCTGATCGTCGTCCCCGTCAGGAAAAGCATCCACGCGATGCCGGCCAGCGCGCCCGGCAGGGCCGTGATGATGATGAACGGATCCAGCCACGACTGGAAGTTCACCACGATGAGCAGGTAGACCAGCACGATCGCCCCGAGCACGCCGATGCCCAGGCCCAGGAAGGAATCATGCATCGTCCGGACCTGCCCGAGCACCGAGATCGCGGTTCCCCGCGGCGCGTCCTTCTCGTAGCGGGCGACCACCTTCTTCACCTCCGCGGCCACGCCGCCTAAATCGCGCCCCTGCGTCGTCGCATAAATGTCGATCGACGGCAGGATGTTGTAGTGGGTGACGACCGCGGGAGTCCGGTTGAATTGGATGCTCGCCAGATTCGAGAGCGACTGGGTCGCCCCGTTCGGATTCCCGCTGCTGCGGATCGGAAGATTTTCGAGATCCTGCAGGGTCTGGATCTGATACTGGGGAACCTTCGTCATCAGCGAATAGACCACCTCGTTCGCGGGATTTAACCAGAAGGTCGGCGTGGTCTGCCCGCTGCCCGACAGGCTGATGAGCACGCTGCTGGCGGCGTCCATTTGGGTGATCCCCAGCAGCGTCCCCTTGCTTCGGTCGAAGTTGATGCCGAGCCCGGGAAGATCAAAAGCCTGCTGAATGTGCACATCGGCGATGCCATTGATCTCGCGAAGCTGCCTTAGCATCTTCGAGGCGAGCGTGAAATTGGCAGCCATGTCCTGGCCGGTCAGCTTGATATCGATCGGCGAGGGCAGCCCGAAGTTCAAAATCTGGCTCACGATGTCGGCCGGCTGAAAAAAGAACTCTTCGCCCGGAAACGCGCGCGGCAGCTCGATCCGCAGCTTCTTCATGAACGAATCCGTCGGGTCGTGATGCTCCGCATTGAGCGAAATCATGATCTCCGAGTCGCTCGTCCCGAAGGTGCCGTTGTTGCTATACGAAGTATTGATGCCGCTGTAGGGCACCCCGATGTTGTCGACGATGGCCGTCAGCTGGTCCGGCGGGATGATTTCTCGGATTTTTTTCTCCACGCGGTCGCTGATGCGCGCGGTCTCCTCGATGCGCGTCCCCGTCTTCGTCCGCATGTGGAGCTTGAGCTGGCCGGCGTCGACCGTCGGGAAAAAATCCTGCCCGAGGATGGGAAACAGGACCGCCCCGCTCGCTACGCACCCGAGCAGGAAAAGCGCGACGAACATTTTCCGGTGATGCATCGCGCTCCGGAGTCCGCTCCGATACGACTCGCGGAAGCGGTTGAACCATTTCTCAAAGCCTTGCTGAAGACGCACGAAGGGAACCGTCCATCCCGCGGCCCTCCTGGCGCGGCTCGCGTGGGCGTGGTCGCGCAGCAGATACATCGCCAGTGTCGGGACGAGGGTTCGCGACCAAAAATAGGAGGCCATCATCGCAAAAACCACCGCCTCGGCCAGCGGCACGAACAGGTAGCGGGCCACGCCGGCGAGCAGAAACATCGGCACGAAGACGATGCAGATGCAAAGGGTGGAAACAAACGCGGGGGTCGCGATCTGGTTGGCGCCGTCGAGGATCGCCTGGCGCAGATCCTTCCCCTGCTCCAGGTGCTGGTCGATGTTCTCGATCGTCACCGTCGCGTCGTCCACGAGGATGCCGACCGCGAGCGCGAGACCGCCGAGCGTCATCAGATTGATCGTCTCGCCCAGCGCGCTCAGGAGGCAGATCGAGCAGAGAATCGAGAGCGGGATCGAAATCGCGATGATGAGGGTCGCCCGCCAGTCGGCGAGAAACAGCAGGATCATCAACGCGGTCAGGCAGGCCGCGATCAGAGCCTCGCGCACGACGCCGCCTATGGCCGCCCGCACAAAGATCGACTGGTCGAACATCGCCGTGACGTTCAGGTCCTTCGACGCGTTCTTGAGCGTCTCCGGCAGCATCTTCCGGATGCCGTCGACGATGTCCAGGGTCGAGGTGTCGCCGGTCTTGATCGCCGAAAGCAGCACCGCGCGCTTGCCGTTCTCCCGCACGATGTTCGTCTGGTCCTGGAAACCCTGCCGCACGTTGCCCACGTCGCGGATGTAGACCACCGAACCGTTCACGACTTTGACCGGCAGGTTGTTCAACTCCTCGATGGACGACGGACTCCCGTTGATCCGCACATCCTGCTCCTCGTCGCCGATCTTCACCGTTCCGCCCGGGAGGATGAGATTCTGCGCGCTCACGGCATTCACCACGTCGGCAGGTGACAGCCCCTTGCTCCGCAGCTTGTTGAGATCGAGATCGACCAGCACATACGGCATTTTTCCGCCGTAGGGATAGGGAATACCGACGCCCGGGACCCGCACGAGCTGCGGACGCACGAAATTCAACGCTTCGTCGCTGATCTGCTGCTCGGCGAGCTTGTCGCTGCTGATGCCAAGCTGGATGACCGGGACGCTTGACGCGTTGTATGTGATGATCAGCGGCGGGCTCGCCCCCGGCGGGAGGTTATGAATCATCGTTTGCGAAACCGCGGTCACCTGCGAAAGGGCCAGATCGATCTTAACCTTCGACTGGAAAAAGATCTTCACGACCGTGCGGCCCCGCAGCGACGTCGATTCGATGTGCTCGATGTTGTCGACCGTGGTCGTGAGCACGCGTTCGTAGCTGCCCGCGAAACGCTTGCTCATCTCGTCCGGAGACATCCCGGTGTATTCAAAAACCACGCTGATCACCGGAATGTTGATATTTGGGAAAATATCCACCGGGGTCCGCATGATCACGACCGGGCTCAGCAGGAGAATGAGCAACCCGGCCACGATAAACGTGTAAGGGCGCTGCAGGGCGAGACGAACGATCCACATAAAATGAGGGATACCCGCAGATTACAAAACCGCCCGGACCCGGGGCCCGCGCAGGCAGGACTCGAGGCCCCGCGAATCGACTTCGGATGATCCCGACGCCGCGATTGCCAAGGAGGAGTAAGATGATCCGCTCCCGATTTTCATAAGAAGACCGGGACCTAATTGGCATTCGTCCGATTCGCAACCGACCGGCTCACTATTTTATTCGCTCGCCGCAAAAGGCCGTCATGTCACCGGGCAGCGGCGCACGAAAAATCATCGGTAGTCCCGCCGGATTCAGGTCAATCTCCGCGCAGTGCAACGCCTGTCGCGGCAGCAACAGCTTCTCCGCCAGCTCCGGCGTCCATCCACGGTCAATAAAATCCAGATAACACCGGTCGCTCGGCCCGTAAATCTTGTCTCCCACCACCGGAAAGCCCAGCCACTGCGCATGCGCCCGGATCTGGTGTTTGCGGCCGGTTTCGAGCACGGCCTCGATGAGCGAAAAGCTCCCGCCCGTCACCATCGGCTTGAAATGCGTTACCGCACTCTTTGCATCCGCCCCCGGCCCCACCGCACTCTTGATAAACACCGGGCTGCGGAGATCCGTCCCAAGCGGCTGGTCGACCGTGACGGCCTCGCGGAACTCGCCCCAGACGATGGCCTGGTAGCGCTTGCCCACGCGCCGCTCCTGCATGGCCTTCTGCAACCGCGACGCCATGCGGGCGTCCTTCGCCAGCACGATCACGCCGCTCGTCTCGCGATCCAGCCGAAACACCAGATGAACCGTGGGCAGTTGCGTGTATTCCCGGACCGCACCCACAAGACTCGACCATGGACCCGCCTTGGACGGATGACATACGACATCGCCCGGTTTGCTCAACACCAGCAACCGCTCGTCTTCGTGCACGATCCACTTGGGCAGCTCCTCCGGAGCGATCATGCGCACCGTGCCCTCGCGCGGCGCGCCGCGCGGCGGCCACGCACATGCACGAATGGGGTAATCTTCGCCCGGCCCGCTCACCGCGCCACCTGCTTCAGGCGATATTTGCCCAATATCTTTGCACTGAGACTCGTGATAAAAACCTTGGGCAACTTCGACGACACCGCCGCCATCACCTTGTTTTTCCATCCGCTGACGACCATCGGCCGCCCCTTGACCAGCGCGTGCAACGCCTCGTCGATTACCTGCGCACACGTCTGCCCAAGCGAGTCCGACACTGCACCTTCCTTCAGCCCCGCCCGCTTGAAAAACGACGTCGAGGTCGGCCCGGGGCACAGTGCCAGCGCTTGCACGCCGCTGCCGCGCAACTCCTCGTTGAGCGCCAGGCTCCAGTGCAACACAAACGCCTTGGTCGCCCCGTAGGTCGCCAGATACGGCGTAGGCTGAAAGGCCGCTGTCGAAGCAACCGTGACGATCGCTCCGCCGCGCGCCTTCAGCATCGGTAGCAACCGGCTGGTCAGCTCCACCACGGCCCGCACGTTGACATCAATCATCCCAAGATGCTGGTCGGTCCCGACCTCGGCGAACCGCCCGTAGGAACCGAAACCGCTGTTGTTGATCAGTAGAACCGGACCTTGTGGGGCGGCTTTCGTAAGATAATTTAATACCTCCTGCGCCGCCGCCGAAATTGCCCCTTGGTCCGACAAATCGCACGGAACATGGCCCAGCTTAAGCTGACTGATATTTATG
>FSTE01000356.1_pt1 | contig 11563 bp, 8 predicted proteins | sample 1637071 | NCBI WGS metagenome assembly FSTE01 (sample SAMEA3914818, study PRJEB12502) | metagenome | biome: forest; material: soil | place: Canada | collected 2010-06-26 | depth 0.1 m
GCGTCGCCCTTGAGCGCGGTGTCGTAGTCGCGCACGGGAGTATCGGTGAAGAAAATGCTGAACATCGAGCCGCACTGCGGCACCTGAACCGGTATGCCTTTGGTCTTGGCGGCGGTGCGCACGGCGTCGCGGAGTTGTCCGCCGAGCCGGTCGAGGGTGGCGTAGATGTGGCGGTCCTCCAGCATGCGCAGGCTCGCGATGCCGGCGGCCATGGCGAGCGGGTTGCCGCTGAGCGTGCCGGCCTGGTAAACGGGACCGAGCGGCGCGAGATAATCCATGACATCGGCGCGTCCGCCGAAGGCGCCGACGGGGAGGCCGCCACCGATGATTTTGCCGAGGCAGGTGAGGTCGGGCGTGATGCTTTCGCGCTCCTGCACGCCGCCCTGGGCGATGCGGAAGCCGGTCATGACCTCGTCGAAGATGAGCAGCGCGCCGTGCTTGGCGGTGATTTCGCGGAGATAAAAAAGATAGCCGGCGTCGGGCATGATGAGGCCGACGTTGCCACAGTAGGGCTCGATGATGACGCCGGCGATCTGGCCGTGGTAGGCGCTGAAGGCGGCCGCGAGCGCGGCGCGGTCGTTGTAGGGAAGGACGATCGTCTCGCGTGCAAAGGAGGCAGGGATGCCGGCGCTGTCGGGGTGACCGTGGGTGAGGGCGCCGGAGCCGGCCTTGATGAGGAGGGAGTCGGAGTGGCCGTGGTAGCAGCCGGAGAATTTGATGATCTTGTCGCGCTTGGTGAAGCCGCGCGCGAGGCGGACGGCCGACATGGTTGCCTCGGTGCCGCTGCTCGTCATGCGGACCTTCTTGATCGAGGGGACGAACTTCACGATGAGTTCGGCCATCTCGACTTCGTAGGGATTAGGCGTGCCGAAGGACGTGCCGTTTTCGAGGGCGGCGGCGATGGCGGCTTTGATTTTCGGGTGGTTGTGGCCGTGGATGGCGGGGCCCCAGGTGCAGACGAAATCGATGAGTGTGCGGTCGTCGGCGGTGGTGAGCGTGGCGCCTTGCGCTGACTTCACGAAGAACGGCGCGCCGCCGACGGAGCGGAAGGCGCGGACGGGGGAATTGACGCCGCCGGGGATGAGCTTGAGGGCGCGGGCGAAGAGGGCGTCGGAGGCGGGAGCGGAGGAGGAAGGCATTGCAGAGTTTTTAACCACTGATGAGCACTGATTCACACTTATGAAAACCAAATCAACGGATTCGGCGACGCCAGTCGAGTTGAGGGAAGGCACCGAAGTTCACGAGGTAACCGACACGACGTCCGGTTGATTTTAAATAGTGAAGTAACTGAGCCTCGTGTTCCGGGATAATGGTTTTAACGGCCTTGAGCTCGACGATGATCTTATCGAGCACGATGAGGTCTGCTTCGTAATGTTTCCGCAGGAGCCGTCCTTTATAATAAATGGGCAGTTTCGGCTGGGCGACGAAGGGAATGCCACGATCCGTCAGCTCGATTTCCAAGCTCTCTTGATACACATCCTCAAGGTAACCATTGCCCATTTCGTTATAAACATCGAAGCAAGCGCCTATCAGGGCATAGCCATCCGGATCGAGTTCCGGCTTCTTATCCGCATCAGTGTTCATCAGTGAAAATAAGTGGTTAAACGGTTCGTCACTCAGCTCACGTATTTTTGGACGATGGGGATTCGGCGGCCGACGCCGAAGGCGAGGGGGGTGATTTTGATGCCGGGGGCCATTTGCTTTCGCTTGTATTCGTTGAGGTCGACCTTGCGGGCGATGTCGTTGACGACCGTTTCGGCGAAGCCCTGCTCAACGAGGTCGCGTCGAGAGAGGCCTTCCTCGACGTAGCCTTTGAGCAACGCGTCCAGCACGTCGTAGGGCGGGAGGCTGTCCTGGTCGACCTGACCGGGGCGGAGCTCGGCGCTCGGTGGTTTGTCGATGGTGTTGACGGGGATGATTTCGCGTTCGCGATTGATCCAGCGGCAGAGCGAATAGACCTGGGTTTTGAAGACGTCGCTGATGACAGCGAGGCCGCCGCACATGTCTCCGTAGAGCGTGCAATAACCGACGGCGACCTCGCTCTTGTTGCCGGTGGTGAGGAGGAGCGCGCCGAATTTGTTCGAGAGCGCCATCATGAGGACGCCGCGCAGGCGGGCCTGGATGTTTTCCTCGGTGACGTCGGGCTTGAGGCCGGTGAAGACGGGGCCGAGGGCGGCCTCGGTGGCGGCCACGGCGGCGGCGATGGCGATGGTCTCGAAACGCAGGCCAAGATTTTCGGCGAGGATGCGGGCGTCGTCGCGCGAGTGTTGCGAGGAGATAGAGGAGGGGAGGGAGACGCCGATGACGTTGGCGGGGCCGAAGGCTTCGGCGGCGAGCACGGCGACGAGGGCGGAGTCGATGCCGCCGGAGAGGGCGATGAGGGCTTTCTTGAAGCCGCTCTTTTGGGCGTAGTCGCGGAGGCCGAGCACGAGAGCGTTGTAGATGTCGGCCATGTCCTCTTCGGCGAAGGACGGCGACAACGCTGGGTGGCGCGGGGTGGGCGTGCCGCGTCCGCAGACGACGTCGACGATGCGCAGCTCCTCGGTGAAGGCGGCGAGGCCGGCGGTGAGGTTGCCCTGGGCGTCGGACACGAGACTGCGTCCGTCAAAGACGAGCTCGTCATTGCCGCCGATGGCGTTGACGTAGACGACGGGGCAGCCGAGCTGGCGGGCGGCGTCGGTCACGATCTGCTGGCGCATGAGGCTTTTCTCATTGTGCCACGGGCTTGCGGAGAGGTTGACCATCAGGTCGAGGTGGTGCGCCTCAAGCGACTTGAGCGGATCGGTGTGGTAGAGGTTGCGCGGGGCGAGCTGCGGGTGCGTCCAGATGTCTTCGCAGATGGTGAGGCCTACTTTGTGGCCGCCGAGGGTGATGACGAGGGGGGGGGTGGGGGACGGCTCGAAGTAGCGGTCTTCGTCGAAGACGTCGTAGGTGGGGAGGAGGCATTTGCGGGCGATCTGCCCGACTTGGCCGTGGCGGCAGAGGGCGGCGGCGTTGAAGGAGCGGCGGCCGTTGGGCGCGGGATTGGCGACGACGGTGCCGATGAGCGCGGGGACATCGCCGATTTCGGCGGCGATGGTGGCGAGGCTGGCTTCGACGTCGGACACGAAGCGGCGCTTGAACAACAGGTCGCGCGGCGGGTAGCCGCACACCACGAGTTCGGGATAGACCACGAGTTCGGCGCCTTGGGCGACGAGGGTGTGGTAGGCGTCGAGGATCTTGCGGCGGTTGCCCGCGAGGTCGCCGACGATGGTGTTGAGCTGGGCTAGGCCGATGAGCATGGCGTGTGAAGAAGTTAAACCATGCGGGCCGGCCGGCGTCTGACAACTCACAAGCCGCGCTTGCCCCGATGGTCGTCAGGCCGCAAGACAGGCGGTCGCATGTCCCAGCCACGCCTCATCCTTGCCTCCGCTTCTCCGCGCCGCCGCGAACTGCTCGCGGGGCTGGGCGTGGAGTTTGATGTCATGACGGCGCAGGTGACCGAGCACGAGGACCCGACGACCGACCCGCGCGTGATGGTGGCGCATAATGCCGCGCTCAAAGCCGATTGGGTGGCGGCGCGGCATCCGGAGGCGTTTGTGCTCGGGGCGGATACCACGGTGTTCATCGACGGTCATGCGCTCAACAAGCCGCAAGACGGGGCCGAGGCGCGGGCGATGCTTCGCCGGCTGAGCGGACGCGCGCATACAGTATTCACGGGCATCGCTTTCCGTAGGTTGAAGGACGGCCTGAAGATCGACACGGGTGAGGCCAGCGAGGTGACTTTCAAGGTGATCGACGAGGCGACCATCGAGGCCTACCTAGCGAAGGTCCACACGCTCGACAAGGCGGGTGGCTACGCGATTCAGGAGGCGCCCGAGCTCATCATTGCCAGCCAGACGGGATCTCTCACAAATATTGTCGGTCTGCCGGTCGATACCGTGAAACAAATTTTGACTCGGTGCGGTCTGCTTAAATCCTCTTCTTAAGTTTTGCCTATCATGATTTCACCGTCGGCCCCGCCGTCCAAGCCTGTCAGGCGTCGCTCCCGCTGGGTGCGCCTTTCGGCCAATCAGGACGTGCGCTCGGTGCAGATCGCGGTGATCGCGACGATCGTTGTGCATCTGCTGCTCCTGTGGCTGGCGCCGCGCATCGAGTCGTTTGTCGGAAGGGAAGACATGAGCCGGACTCCCACGGAGGCGGACAAGCCGTTTGAGATCCAGCTGGCGCAGGATCTGGTCGAGCCGCCAAAGCCGCCGCCGCTAAAATTCGTCGAGGCCAATCCCAACGCTCCGGATAACACGCCCGACAAGACCAACAATTTCGCCGCTCAAAACCAGCAGGTTGCGCAGGAAAAACCCACGCCCGATCACAAGAGCGACGCGCCGGCGCTCAAGGGCAACAAAGACCCCAACGTCACCGCCATCGTGAGCGGCGATCTCGCAAAGCCTTCGCCGGCCTCCCTGCCGGTGCCGAAGTCGGCCGAGAAGCCCTCCGAGAAACCCGCCAAGCCCGAGACTCCCAAGGAAGCGGTCGCCCGCCGCGCACAGATACCCTTGCCCGGCATCGAGAAGACCCAAGGTGACAACGTCGACGGCATCGGCAGCAACATCGCGAAATCCGCGCCCGACGCCAAACCGGTGCCGGAAGCCGTCGATGGCGCATCCGACGCAAAGTCTGACAAGGGCCTGCCGCGCAGCCTCTATTACTCCGCCTCCATTGACCCCGCCCATCCGCAGCCGCGCCAGTCGGTGCCGGCCAGCATCATCAAGGCCCGCCACTCTCCGCTGAAGGACAACGAATTTGGCACCGATAACATCGGGGCGGTCGCCTACAACGCGAAGTGGAGCAGCTACGGCGAATACCTTAAGAAGTTCATCGACAGCGTGCAGGTCCAATGGGAGCGCATTCTCTATCAGAGCAACATCTACCCGACGCCGGGCTCGTTGGTCACCGTGGTGTTTCGCATGAACTCCGAGGGCAAGATTTCCGAGATCGTCAAAGTCGAGGGCGCCGGCGGGCGGGCGGCGCAGGACGCCTGTGTGAGCGCCATCACCGCCCGCGATCCCTACGGCGCATGGAGCGACGAAATGATCGCGGCGCTGGGCAAATCCCAAGAATTCACCTTTACCTTTAGCTATGACTGATATGAGCCGTGTTTCCTCTAAATTTTGGTCCGGTCTGCCCCTTGGCTCCGGTGTCGATCTCCTTAACCACGATGCCAACGGCCTTGCCGCGCTCGCCAAGCCTGCCGGCGTGCTCTCGCATCCCAACATGCACAGCGAGCAGGCGCGCGCGCTGTTGAACGCGCCTTATTCACTGAAGGACGAGTATTACGAGTGGACGCCGGACGTCCCCGGCGCAGTGCCGCAACGCGTTTATCTGCTCAACCGCCTCGATTCCGCCACCTCGGGCGTGATCCTCGTCGCGGCGAGTGAAGCGCTCGCCAAGAGCGTTCGTGAGATGTTCCTGCACAAGCACGTTCGCAAAATCTACAACGCCCTCGTCTTCGGCCAGCCCTCGCAGCCTACGCAAGTCTGGCGCGACCGACTCACCGTGCAAAAAAAAGGCGGACAGGTCCGCGCCAAGACCGGGGGCAACATCCCTGCCGAGGCCGAGATGACCGTGCTGCGCCAGCGTCGCCAGGCGGTGCCGCCGCTCGCGCTCATCAAGCTCGATCCCCGCACCGGCCGCAGCCACCAGCTTCGCGTGCAGTGCGGGCTGCGCAAGCTGCCCATCGTGGGTGACGCGACCTACGGGGATTTCGGCGCCAATCGCACCTTTGCCAAGGAGACCGGCGAGAAACGGTTGTTTCTCCATTCGCTCGAAACGCGCTTCGACTACGAATGGGAGGGGCGCAAACACAGCTTCGCGGCGACCGCGCCGCTGCCCAAGGAGTTTCACCAGTTTCTTTGACACCGAAGGCACGTTGAACCTCCTTTTATCTCAATGAATTTGCGCGCGCTTCTCGCTCTTTCCTTTTCGGCGGCACCCGTTTTTGCGATCAGCACCGTGCAGTTGAAAAACGGCGACAGTCTCCGCGGCGACATCCTTTCTGAAAAAGCGGACCGGGTGGTGGTCGATCTGGGTTTCACCGTGGTCAGCGTGCCACGCGACGAAATCGAGCGCATCATCGCAAAGGAGTCCGCCGCCGCCGTGGTTGAGCAAAGCGGCGATCTCTACCGCACCGCCGCCAACCTGCCGGTCCTCTCGGTGAAGGAAAACGTGGACCGCGTGGGCGAGGCGGTTGTGCAAGTGAGGACGCCTGTCGGCCTTGGCTCCGGATTCTTTATCGATCCGTCCGGCTACATCATCACCAACGAGCACGTCGTGGCGGGGGAGTATAACATCACCGTCACCCAGTTCCGTCGCGGTGCCGGCGGGCTCGAAAAAATCCAGTTCAGCAAGGTTCGCATCGTCGCCCTCGATTCGCGCCTCGACCTTGCCCTGCTCAAGATCGAGGACGCCGGCGCGGCGGTGTTTCCCACCGTGTCGATCGGTGACGGCGGCGCGCTCAACGACGGCCAGACGGTCTTCGCCATCGGCAGCCCGCTCGGTCTGGACCGCACCGTGTCGCAGGGCATCGTGAGTGCGCGCACGCGTCCGCTCGACGGCCAGCTCTACATCCAGACGACTACGCAGATCAACCCCGGCAACTCCGGCGGACCGCTCTTCAACCTGCGCGGCGAAGTCGTCGGCGTGAGCAACATGAAGGCGATGCAGGTCGGCATCGAGGGGCTCAATTTCGCGATTCCCACCGGCGTGTTGAAAGACTTCCTGCGCCACCGTGATGCCTTCGCCTTCGATCCGCGCAACGCCAACGCCGGCTACCGCTATCTCGAACCCGCCCAGCCGGTGAAAGCGCCCTCCACGACTCCCGCCAAACCCTGATTCTCTTTTATGATTAACCGCCTTCTCGTTGCCGGCCTCTCCGTTTTCACCGCATGCAATCTTCATGCCGCCACGGCCGTTCCGCTCGTCAATCTGGTCGGTGACAACACCGCGCTGGCGCTTTCGATCACCGACACCCCGGCATTGGTGCGCGGCTGGGACGCCAGCCCCATCGCCAAGACCTGGGATGATCCGCAGGTCGCCAAGTTCTTCGCCCCGTTGCGCGAAAAAATCCTGATCGATGAATGGGACGCCAAGACCAAGGAGGCAACCGGCTCCACGGTGCGCGAACTGCTGGCGCTGGCCGATGGCGAGGTCCTGCTGGCGGTGCCGGCGGTGGATTTCGACAAGTTGAACAAGTCCGACGGCCCGCCGTTTCTCCTCGCGATCCACGTGGGCGACCACGTTGCCAAGATCGAAAAAATCATGGCCGACGCCGCCACGAAGGCGAAGGTGGACGAGCAGACCGAAGTCTTTTCCGGCGCGACGGTCCACGTCCGTCCGTTCAAGGCGGCGAAGGACTCCGAGGCCGACGCCAATGCCAAGCCCGGCACCTTTGCGTGGGCGATCGTTGACGGCGTGTGGCTCGTGAGTGCCGAGAAGGAGCGCGTATTTTCCGCCGTGGACGCATTGAAAAACGGCGGAGTCGACGCCGCGCTCGGCAAGAGCGTGCGTTTCCTCGGCGTGCGCGAGCGCGTGGGCGCCGATCAGGCCCTTTTGTATCTCAATATCGCGGCGATTTATCCGGTGGTGCGCGATGCCGTGGCGGCGCGCAAGGCGGGCAACAAGCCGAATCCCATGGGCGTTGATCCCGAGACTTTGCTGGGCGCCCTCGGATTGGATGCGTTGAGCGAAGCCTACGGGGCCATCAACATCGGTGAGAAGGACACGCGGGTGGATTTCGGCGTTACTTACACCGAGGAACGCGGCCTGTTGAAGCTTGCGGCTTATCAGCCGGGTCCCTCGCCCCAGCCGGACTGGATTCCGGCCAAGTGGCCGAGCGTCTCCACTCTGAAATTCAGCGTGCCCCAGGCTTACGCCGGACTTGAACAGCTGCTCGATGCGATCAGCCCGATGTTGTCCGGCATGGCGCAGGGCCAGATCACGGCCATCAACCGCAAGCTCGGCATCGATCTCAAGCGTGACCTGATCGGCAGCCTTGGTAACGAAATCGTCACCTCGTATGCGCTGCCTCCCGGCCTGGATGCCGGCGTGACTCCGCCGTGGGACCAGATGGACCAGCTGATATCCATTTCACTTAGCAACGTCGAAGCCTTTACGAAGGCGATCGAGGCGCTCAAGCAGATGGCCGGTGGTCCCGCCGCCGACAAGTTGTTCTCGAAACGCGATTACCTCGGCCAGACGATTTACACTTTGAACGTCCCGCCCCGTCCCGGTGCGAAGCCGATGCGAGGTGTAAACTATGCCATCGCCAACAATACCATGCTACTCGGGGTCGGTTCTCCTACGACGGTGGAAAACGCGTTGCAGGGCATGCGCGACGGCCAGGGTCTTTTCTGGAAGCGCGACGACATCAAGACGGCGCTCGCCGGCATGCCGCCCGAAGCTTCAAGCATTCAGTTCACGGATTTGCGCGTGGTGATCGCTTCTCTTTTCGAAATGGCCGCCCGCTCGCAGGACGCCGCGGACAAACCCAAGGCCGACGAGGCACCTCCTCTGTTGATTGATGCCTCGGCCAAGCCGGATGCCGAGGTCATCGGACGTTATTGGGGAATGGTCAGCAGCTACACGCTCAAGACCGCCAACGGCATTTTCATCACGTCACGTCTTGCGCCTCCGCAACCGCAACCATGATCAGACTGACGAAACTCAATGTGCTGGCGGCCGCGGCCGTGGTGGCGTCGTGCGTTGGGCTTTCCGCCCGGGCCGACGCCCCCGACATCGTGCTCGGCGGGCCGGAGATCGAAAAACTGGATTGGAACACCCGCGCGTTGCAGGCGGTGGATGTCGATGGCGACCACCTGCAAGACCTCGTGCTCATCAACAACGACCGCTCGACGGTGGACATCCTCTACCAGCTCAAGCCCGGCGCCGCGCGCGACGACGTTGGCAAGGCGGTTCAAGGCAATCGCTGGGAACCCGTGCTGGCGGACGCGCGTTTTCGCAAGGTCAGCGTCACCACCGGTGTGACGATGTATGACCTTGCGGTCGGCGACCTCAACGGCGACGGCCGCCCCGATCTGGCCTACACGGGAGATCCGCAGGCGCTGACTCTCCAATACCAGCAGGCCGACGGCACCTGGCTTGAGAAAAAACTGACCGAGGCGCCCGCGCCGATCCAATACCTTTCCGGTCTGCGCATCGCGGATCTCAACGGCGATGGCCGCAACGATCTCGTCATGCTCGGCCAGAAGGAGCTCGTGATTTATTACCAAGATGCGAAGGGCGAGTTCGGTGCGCCTGTGCGTTTCCCGTTGCCCGACGAAAACTGCTACGGCCTCGAAGTCGCCGATGTCGATGGTGACGGACGTCCCGATCTTGTGTATCTCGGAAGTTCGACGCGCGACACGCTCCGCGTGCGTCTGCAGAACGCGCAGGGCCAGTTCGGTCCCGAGCAGGCGTATCCTATCAAAGATCCGCGCAGCACGCTTCAGGTATTGCACGAGGCCGACGGCAAGACACCGGCGCGGTTCGTCTTCGCCCAGCAGCGCACAGGGCAGCTGGAGTTTTTCAACCTTGAGCCGGCGAAGGAGCACCCGGAGGCCGCTGCCCTGCGCCCGAGGATTTTTGCGCCCCGGGCGAGCGTGAAAACGCCCTCGGCCTACGCGTTTGGCGATTTCAACGGCGACGGACGCGAAGACATCGCGGTGAGCGATCCGGACGGCGCGCAGGTATTTATTTATTTCCGCCAGCCGGACGGTGGCTTCACGATGGCGGAGCGTTATCCGACGTTTTCGGATGCGCGCAGCATCGCCGCCGGCGATTGGTCCGGGAGCGGCCATGCCGATCTGATCATCGCGAGCCCCAAGGAGCAGACGGTGGGCATCGCCAGCATCAATGCCGACGGTCGGCTCGGTTATCCGCAGCCACTCCCTACCATCGGGCGTCCGCTTGCGGTGGCAGCCGGAAATCTTGCAGGTAAGGACGGCAAGCTCTCTGTCGTCGTGTTGCGCGAAGACAAAGGGAAGAGGGCCTTCGACATCTTTACCAAGGGGGCGGACGGGAAGCCTGCGCTTGTCCGCTCCGTGGAGGTCAACGGCCTTAAGACTGATCCGCGCGGCCTGCGCTTGGTTGACGCGAATCAGGATGGTCGGCTCGACGTGGCGATCTTCACGCCGCTGGATTCGATGCGATTATTTTTGCAGTCGGCCGACGGCAGCTTTGCCGAGGCGAGTGCCGCCAGCGGTTTCCGCAAGGGACTCGTGGACAACCTTGAGGCCAGTGCGTTTGCCACGGGCGATCTCGATGGGGACGGCAAGGCCGAGATGCTCCTGAGCACGGGAGCGTTTGCGCGGGCGGTTCATGTGGATGCGCAGGGCGTTCTGGCCGTGGCGGACCAGTTCAACGCGCGTGACACCACCGCCGAGATCAGTACCGCCTTCGTGGTGCCTGGAGCAAAGGGCAAACGCCCCGAGGTGCTGCTTTACGACCGCAAGGGTGAGCAATTCCAGCGTTTGCGCGCCAATGCGCAGGGCGTTTACGACGTCGTGGACACGGTGCCGGCCGGCAAAATCGACGTGATCGGCAGCGAGATGCGTTTCGCGGGCAAAGGCGGCAAGCAGCCGGAGTTGTTCCTACTGGGCAAGGACCGTTTCTGGTGGCTCCCGCTGGAGCGGGGCGATTTCACCGCGCGGTCGGTGGGCAGCTACACGACTGATTTGCCTGAGATCAGTTACAGCGACGTGGTGACGGGTGACTTCACAGGAGGGAGCCAGCCGGAGCTGGTGACCATCGATCCGGATTCAAACCTCGTGGAAATCCTTGTGTGGGATCCGAAGGCGAAAACCTGGTCCAGCCGGGTGCATTTCAAGGTGTTTGAGACCGACCAGCACTACGAAGGGAAGAAGGGTTCCGCCCAGGAACCGCGTGAAAGCATCGTGGCGGACGTGACCGGCGATGGCAAAAAGGACCTGATCCTGCTCGTGCACGATCGCGTGCTCGTTTACCCGCAGAAATAGTTGATGTCCGTGGTGTTGAGGCACAAAAAACCCGCCGGTGGACAAGGCCACGGCGGGTTTTAAAGTGGTGCAGCTGTAGGGAGTCGAACCCCAAACCTTCGCATCCGTAGTGCGACGCTCTATCCAGTTGAGCTACAGCTGCGTGACGGAAGTGGGAAAAAGCCGTCTTTGGAGGGCAAGTGCAAGCGTGAATTTTGTGTTTTTTGCCGGCCGTCGGTCGTTGGGATCGGTCCACAAAAAACCCGCCGGGCTAGGAGCGGCGGGCTTGGACTAAACTAACACCGACAGTGGGAATCGGACTCAGATGGCCTCGGGCATGGCGGCCTCGATGTCGATCGCCCGCGCCTGATGACGTTTGGCTTTGAACATCCGCGCCCGGCGTTCGAGCATGCGGTCGAGTTTGTCGATGAGCATGGCGGTGGCCTTGTGAACCTCGTCGGAGGAGACGGAGGCATTCATGTCCGGGCCGTTGATCTGGATGTGGCCCTTGGCGGTGAAACGGGTGGCGACGGCCTGCTTCGGGTCGCACTCCAACTCGACGCGGAGGCGAACGA
>FSTE01000067.1_pt1 | contig 11488 bp, 10 predicted proteins | sample 1637071 | NCBI WGS metagenome assembly FSTE01 (sample SAMEA3914818, study PRJEB12502) | metagenome | biome: forest; material: soil | place: Canada | collected 2010-06-26 | depth 0.1 m
GCGATCAGGAGATCGTCGTAAAACTTCAGGAAAAGGGAATCAATATCGCCCGCCGCACCGTCGCCAAGTATCGCGAAGAACTCGGATTGCTCCCCAGCAACCTCCGCCGCGAATACGTCTGAACGGCGCGCGATCCCAGCGCCTATCGCAACCGTTTGACGGAGAACGGACCTCCCGGTCCGTTTCCGCCAGTCCCGCCCGAAATCCGAAGAAGGCTTGCCACGCATTCCTCACGCCGCCTAGAACTTGACCCGTATAGTTTACTAAAGTCATAAACAAACATAACCATGAAAAAAATCCTATTCGCTCTCGGTTTGAGTTTCTCGTTGGCCCTCACTGCAACCTGCACCTTCGCGGCCGACACCGAAGCCGCCACTCCCGTAAAACATAAGATCGTTTTCCAAGTAAATTTTGACGGCGAAGACCGTTACAACGACGTCCTCGGCAACATCGAAAACACCCAAAAAGCCTTCGGCAAAGAGAACGTCGAAATCGTTGTCGTCGCCCACGGCAACGGCGCGGCCCTCGTCACCAAGGGCAATAACGAGGCTCTCACCAAGCGTATCGAAGCGGTGACTGCCGCCGGTGCAAAGTTCGATCTTTGCACCTACACCATCGCCAAGAAACACATCGCGGACGAAGCCATCCTCCCCGGCGTGACCAAGGTCCAAGGCGGTATCGCCGAAGTCGTTCGCCTCCATGAAAAAGGCTACATCTACATCAAGCTCGGTTCGTAAACCGACCGACCGATAGCCCGTCCCAAAAACCAAAGGCCGCCCGACGCTCCATGAAGCGTCGGGCGGCCTTTTGATTTTAGCGGGGCGTGCTCAGCCCTTCTTAATCGTTTGCACGAAAGCCGCAAACCCCGCGGCCTGCGCCTTCAGCCGAGCCAGAATCTCCGGCGTCGTGATGCCACCCGTCGCTCCGAGGTGCCCATGCACCGCCGGGATAAAGACTCGCTCGGGATAAAGGTAGGCGTTGCGATAGCCAAAGATGGCCTGCAACTGCTCCACCGGACGCAACGCACCCCACACACCCGCCGCGATGCCGGTGAAGGCCACCGGACGATGTTCAAAGCTCTCGGGAAACTTCAACATATCGATGAAGTATTTCAGGACGCCCGGCATGCCGCCGTTGTATTCCGGCGTCACCACATGCAGCCCGTCGCTCGCCAAAATCGCGTCGTTAAACCGCGCGAAGGACGCCGGCTTCGCCGCATAGGCCGACGGCAAAAAAATCTCGACCGGCAACTCCGCCAGATCCACGACCGTTGGTTTGTAGCCGAGGTCTTTGTAGATCGCCTCCAACTGCGCGACGACCTTGCGCGTATTGCTCTCAGGACGGTTCGTGCCGGACAAAAGGACGAGTTTCATGATCCCGATTCTGCCCGACCGCGCTCCCCTGGCAAGCGCACGGAAAAAACTCCGCCATAGGAGCCTGCTTGCAGGCGATTCCCCTGACGCCCAGCCCCGCCCGCTCACTTCCAATCGTAGCGCACGCGGTAGGTGATCTTCTTTTCCTCGTCAGGCTTAAGCGTTACGCGAAATTCTGCCGTTTGCGCATCCGTCTTTTCCGACGGGTCGGACTGCTGGATCAACGTCCAGTTCGGTCCGCGATAGAAATGGTCCGTCACGCGCACCTCGACCGCGTCGGCCTTGCGGTTGCGCAGCGTGATCTCGTAGGCCTCCTCGCGGAAATCGTTGCGGCTGCTCACCTGTGAATCGGTGGCCTTGCGCTCGACGGTGATATCGAACACGTCGCCCGTGTAGATGCGCACCGTCTCGTTCTTCGCCGTGTGGTCAATGTTGTTCTCACCCACAAACTCCAGACGGCCATCCGCCGAATCCTGCCGGTAAAAACGCGTGCGGCCCTTCGGCAGCGGCAGCCCGAGGCCGCCGTTTTCCTTCGTGTTCTTGAACTCGCGCACCGTCGCGATCTTCGCCCCGTATTTCTGCTGGTCAAAAATGTAGAGCTGCGGCGCGGTCACGCCGGTTGCCCGCAGGAACTCGACTTGCTTCGTCTCCTGATCGCGGAGCGTCACGGTGCGTGGCAGCGAATAGAGGTGAAATTCGTCGAACGCCTTCTCGGTGACCTGCTCCTGCCTCCCCATAGTGGACATCGCCATTACCTTGCCGCGCCCGCCCATCGGACCGGCATCCGGCTGCACCCGGTTCACATCGCCTGCCATGAGCTTGATCGTCGCATCCTTGAAAGTTTTGCCCGTGTTATTCGTCACCGTCACCCAACCGACGATGTCCACTTGGTCGCCTTTCTCAGGCGCCACAAAATTATACGCCGCCTGCCAGCTCATCCCGCCCGTGATATAGCCGAGTTCGGCGTCCAGCTTGCCGGCCTGGGCGGCGTTCAACTGCCACAACAGCGTCGGCTGCAGGATCATATCATCGCCCAGCGCCGGAAATACCGGCTGGCCTGGCAGCGAAAAACGCAGTTTCCCATCCACCTTGATGATCGGCGCCGCCGCTTCCCCGCCCGCCTTGTAGCCGCTGCGGATGACCCGGCCCTTCACCACGTATTCCTTGGCGTTCTGGTCGGTCACGAGAAAATCGAGCGTCTTGCCCTCGTTGAGCGAAAGCAGCAGCCCCTGCGACGCGGCGTCGGCGCGGTAGCTTTGTTCAAGAATGCCCAAGCCTACCTTTCCGGCCACATCGCGCAGGACCACCGAATCGGGCTCCAGTTGCGTGGTCACGCCCGCAAAATTCACGAGGTTCACGCCCTCCTTAAGATCGAGCGGGATCGTCTCGCGCACCACGGCGAAATTCTGGTTATAGATCGTCAACGCCGGCCCGGCGGCCAACGACAGGGGAAGCAGCGCCACGGCCACACTAAACAGGGGATGAGTTTTCATGGTAACGAAGACTGGGTTCTAAACCATAAGACACCCCAAGCGCGAGTTTCTTGGAAGTTTCCTAAATCTTCTTTGCCTCCCCGCCTCTTTGCGTGAGCCTTGCCGCTTCGCGCATGGAAATCTTTCTCGATAACAACGACCGCCCCGCCCACCCCGGCGTTCCGCCCATCGATTTCCGCGCGGCCCTCAACGACGAGCAATTTGCCGCCGTCACCGCTGAGCCCGGCCCGCTTCTCGTCCTCGCCGGCGCCGGCTCCGGCAAGACCCGCACCCTCACCTACCGCGTCGCCTACCTCCTCTCCAAAGGCGTGCGCCCCGCCGAGATTCTCCTGCTCACGTTCACCAACAAGGCCTCCAAGGAAATGCTCCACCGCGTGCAGGAGCTCACCGGCATCGAGCCGGGCCGCTTCTGGGGCGGCACCTTCCACTCCATCGGCAACCGTGCCCTCCGCATCTACGGCGACGCCATCGGTCTCCAGAAAAACTTCACCATCCTCGACGCCGACGAATCCGAATCCCTCCTCAAGCAGGTCGTCGAAACCGAGAACAAACTCTTCTTCAAGGACAAGACCAACCCCAAGCCAGGCCCGCTCTTCAACGTCCTCTCCCTCGCCCGCAACACCCAGAAACCCATCGTCGAGACAGTCGAGCGCTTCTTCCCCCAATACGACGAGATCAAGCTCATGCTCCCGCCCTTCGCCGCCGCCTACGCTAAAAAGAAGCGCGACCAAAACGTCCTCGACTACGACGACCTCCTCGAACTCTGGCTCGAACTTCTCACCAAGGCCCAGGACGTCGCCGCGTATTTCGCAAACCGCTTCAAGCACATCCTCGTCGATGAATACCAGGACACCAACACGATCCAGTCCCAGATCGTGGACGCCCTCGCCAAGCACCACCGCGTGATGGCCGTCGGCGACGACGCCCAGTGCATCTATTCGTGGCGCGGTGCCGACTTCGAAAACCTCATGACATTCGAAGACCGCCACCCCGGCACGGTCATCCACCGCATCGAGACCAACTACCGCTCCACGCCGCAGATTCTCCAACTCGCCAACGGCGTCCTCCAAGCCCAGCCCAAAGGCCGCCACTTCGACAAAGAACTCCGCGCCTCCCGTAAAAACGGGCAGAAGCCCATGGTCGTCCAAGCCATCGACGACCGCGAACAGGCCGAGTTTATTTTAAAGCGCGTCGGCTCGCTCATCGAAGACGACGGCGTCTCGCCCAACGAGATCGCCATCCTCTACCGCTCGCATTTCCACGCACTTGAAATCCAGCTCGCGCTGTCCCGCGCCGGCATTCCCTACCAGATCACCAGCGGCGTAAAATTCTTCGAGCGCCAGCACGTGCGCGACCTCATCGCCTTCATCCAGTTCGTCGCCAACCCGCGCAACGAATCCGCCTGGCAACGCATCGCCATCCTCCTCCCCAAAGTCGGCGAAAAAGGCGCGCAAAAAATCCACGCCGCCGCCTACGACCACGCCAAGCTCATGCAGCGCGACTTCATCGACGCGCTCGCCACCGACGACGTGAAAAGCAAGGTCGCCAAAGATGCGAAAGACGAGTGGGCCAGCTTCTGCGCCTCGCTCAAACAAGTCTCCGACGTCATGCGCACCGGCAAGCCCGACTCCGTCGTCTCCACCGCCATCGACGGCTGGTATGGCGATTACCTCAAAGGCGCCTACGCCGACTACATCGACCGCTTGGAAGAGTTGAAAGCGCTCATCGGTTTTGCCGGTCGTTTCGACGACGTTGCCGAGATGCTCGCCCAAGTCGCCCTCATGAACGGCGAGACCAGCGAACGCCATGTCGAAGCCCCGCCCGACACCGTAAAACTCACCACCGTCCACCAGTCAAAGGGCCTCGAATTCGACGTCGTCTTCGTGATCGGCGTGGCCGACGGCATGTTCCCCGGCCGCCGCGCCATCGAGGCCGACGACGTCGAAGAAGAGCGCCGACTCTTCTACGTCGCCGTGACGCGCGCCAAAAACGAACTCTACATTTGTTATCCGAAAGTCGCGACCCGCGCCGGCCCCGGAGGCATGATGCTCACCCCCAGCCGCTTCCTCACCGAGCTCGACCCGTCGCTCTACGAACCCCTCCGCATCAAGCGCCAGTTCGGCTGGTGATGTGCAGGCAGTGCGGCGATCACGCGCTCAGTCCACGTAGCGCTCTAACACCACGAGGAGATCGCGCAGCTTGCGGCGCGCATCATCGGGCGACGACGCGTGTTCGATGCAGTGTTCCATGTGAGACTGGATGAGCTTTTCGGACAAGGCCTTGATCGCCCGCCGCGCGGACACCAACTGCATGAGCACCTCGGGGCAATCGTAGTCCTTGGCGAGCATCCCTTCCACCGCGTTGAGCTGCCCGGTGATCTTCCGAAGCCGGGTGGTCAAAGCCTTGGTTTCTTCCGGCGGATGAGATTCACGGGCATTAGACATGAGTCGATTCAAAGCAGTTGGCTCTTTTTCGTGCGAGCTGATAATCCGCCTTGCCGCCTATGGGGGGTGGGGGCATAGGTCATGCTATGGACTCAACGGTTCTCACCACCATCGCCGTCACCGGCTTCACCATCGCTTTTCTGCACGCCGCGATTCCAACCCACTGGCTGCCCTTCGTGCTGACCGGCCGGGCTCAAAAGTGGAGCCGGGGTAAAACCCTCCTCGTCACGGCCGTCTGCGGATCGGGCCATGTGCTTTTCACCGCCGTGCTCGGCTTTCTGGTCGCCTGGCTTGGCTTCGCGATAAACGAACGTCTGGGCACGTGGTTCCCGCGCATCGCGGGCGGTGCGCTTCTGGCGTTCGGTCTGTTCTACGTTTACCGCCAGTTTTCCGGCCATGGTCACGGGCACAGCCACATGTTTGACGGCCACGATCATCACGGCCATGCGGATCACGACGATCATGACCACGGCGCGCATGGCGGACCGCTCGTGGACACGGGCCACGGCAGCATCGAACTGAGCGTGTTCGAGACCGGGGTGCCGTCACGTTTCCGACTGTATTTCACCAGTGAAAAAGGCCGCGAGATCGCTCCGCCCTCACCTGCGAGCATCGGCCTGAACACGTTGCGCCCCGATGCCACCCGGCAGGCGTTTACCTTCAAAGCGGGCCCGGGCTACTTGGAATCCAATGAGGACATCCCCGAGCCGCACGAGTTCACCGTCTTTGTTGAGCTGAAGCACGGCAGCCATGCCCATAAACATAAGATTCAGTTCACCGAGGATCACCACCATCACGGCGATCACGCCGCCGAGGCTGAGGTTAAAGCACCCGCGCCGGCAAAATCGGACTGGGCGGCGATGGTCGGCCTGTTCGTGCTGCTTACATTCTCGCCCTGCGAAGGGTTTATCCCGGTTTACGTCTCCGGGGTGCGCTATGGCTGGAGCGGCTTCGCGTTGCTGACCGCCATCCTGTCGATTGGCACGGTGCTCGGCATGCTGGTGTTCACCTGGCTCACCCTCATCGGACTCGACAAACTCAAGATGAAATGGGCCGAGCGTTACGAAAGCGGCGTGTTGGGCGGCCTGCTCTGCATTCTCGGTCTGTTCGTCATCTTCTTTGAAAAATAATCACAACCACCATGTCCACCCACGATCACTCCCACGAAGCGCACGATGAGCCGGAGCACGAATGCAAGGATGGCGGCCACGACCACGACGAAAAGGACGTCCACGGTCACGATCACTGCGGCTGCAACCATGGTAACAATGATCCCCGGTGGATCACGTGGAGCATCGTCGCGTCTGGCGCGTTGGTCGGTGTAGGTCTGTTGCTTCGCTGGCTCCACGTTGGCCCGGCTGCTTTGGAGATCGGGATATTTGTAACGGCGATCATCGTCGGCGGATGGATGCTACTGCCGGGAGCGTGGGCGGCCGTGCGTCAACTGCGGCCCAACATCAGCTCGCTCATGGTCATCGCCGTGATCGGCGCATCCGTCATCGGTGAATGGGCGGAAGCCGCCACCGTGGTTTTCCTTTTTGGTGTGGCCGAATGGCTTGAAGGCTGGGCCGACCGCCGTGCGCAACGGGCGACCGAAGCGTTGCTTAAAATTGCCCCCAAGACCGCGACCGTGAAACGGGACGGCCAGTTTGTCGAAGTGCCCGTGGAAGAAGTGAAGGTGGACGAAACCGTCGCCGTAAAATCAGGCATGAGCGTCCCCCTCGATGGAGTGGTCGCCACGGGCGAGTCGGCGGTGAACCAAGCGCCTATCACCGGAGAATCCGTGCCCGTGGACAAGAAACCGGGCGACACCGTGTTTGCCGGCACCATCAACGGCGAAGGCTCGCTTGAAGTCCGCGTGACCAAGCCCGCCGGCGACACCACGCTGGCCAAGATCATCCGGCTGGTGGCGGAAGCTCAGGAGCAAAAAGCGCCGACCCAGCGTTTCGTGGATGTGTTTGCCCGCTACTACACGCCTGCGGTGACGGTGGTGGCCCTGCTGGTTTTTCTCGTTCCGCCGTTATTAATGGGCGGCGAATGGAGCGCATGGCTTTACCGCGCATGCGTATTGCTGATCATCGCGTGCCCGTGCGCGTTGGTCATCTCTACGCCGGTCAGCATCGTGGCCGGACTGACGGCCCTCGCAAAGCGTGGCGTGCTCGTGAAAGGGGGCGCGCACTTGGAGACCATCGGCGGACTCAAGGCCCTGGCGGTGGACAAGACCGGCACCATCACGGAAGGAAGGCCCAAGGTACTGGGGATTGAGTTGGTCAACGCGCCGACGAATGAGGATGTGCTGCGGATCGCCGCCGCACTCGACGACCACTCGGCCCATCCTCTCGCGAAGGCGGTGGTCGCCTACGTGAAAGAGCAGAACGTCGCATTCACGCGGGCGGAAAATTACCAGGCCCGCAGCGGGCGCGGATCGGAGGGCGTCGTGGACGGCCACGCCTACTTCGTCGGCAATCACCGGTTCACACACGAACTCGGGGTTTGCTCGGAAGACATCGAGCGCCAACTCGCGGTCATCGAGGGCAAAGGCCAGTCGGTGGTGGTGGTCGGACACCGTCCGCACGATGGCTGCAAAGGCGAGGTGCTCGGCATCATCGCGGTTGGCGACACGTTGCGCCCGAACGCCAAAGCGGCGATTGCCGAGCTGCACGCGGTGGGGATTACCAAGATCGTCATGCTGAGCGGCGACAACCAACGAGCCGCCGATTTTATCGCCCGTCAGGTGGGCATCGATGAAGCCCGCGGTGATTTATTGCCCGATAACAAGGTGTCCGCCGTAAAGGAACTTCGGCAAAAGCACGGCGTGGTCGCGATGGTGGGCGATGGCGTAAACGACGCTCCCGCGATGGCGACGGCGAACATCGGCATCGCGATGGGCGCAGCCGGCACCGATGCCGCCATCGAAACGGCCGACATCGCGCTCATGCAGGATGACCTCGGCAAAATCGCCGAGACGGTGCGGCTGGGCCGGCGCACCATGGGAATCATCCGCTTCAACATCACCTTCGCGCTCGGCTTGAAGGCGTTGTTCCTCGTCCTGACGCTCCTCGGTCACGCGAGCCTGTGGCTGGCAATCATGGCCGACACCGGCGCAACCTTGCTGGTCGTTGCGAATTCGCTGCGCCTACTCAAAACGCCGTCGCCCGCTTAATCCATTCTCGACTTTATCTTATCCGCGTTTCTAACAACACACGCTTTTACATGGAATGGATTTCAAAAATCACGGTGCTACTCTTGTTGGCCCTTTGGGGACCAGCCACGCAGCACTGTGATTTGGAAGCGACCGGTCTGCTCTCCGTACATGCGGCGCATGAGGGCAACGCCAGTTGCAGCGATAACCATTCACCCTGTCCCTTCGAAAGCTGCCAGATAATCGAAGAAGGCAGCTACAAACCCGCCAGCTCTTGGATTAAAACGCCCTCACCAAGCCTGCTCGCCTGCGTCTTTTCAATCTGTCTTCAACCCGCCGTCCTCGATGCGTTGCACGAATCGGTCACCCCGGTCGTCGCCCTGGAGCATCCGTTAAGCTGGGTGCCCACGCGGCACTTTGTTCGCGGAGCCGCGCCGATGCCGCGCGCTCCGTCCGTTTTAGTCTGATCAGTCCCTGCGCGGACTGATCGCCCTTGTCTTGTTTCCAGCGTGGCACCTGCGCGTGCCCGCTGCGTTTTCCCACCCGCTTCGTCCCAGCCTTATCACGTCCATTTTATGCCATCATTCCGTCTCTCCCACTTCGCCTGCCTGTCGTGCGGCATCGCCATGGTCTCCACCGGCATTGCCGCCACTGAGCCCGTTTCCCTCACCACACTCGTCAGCGAAATAACCGCTAACAATCCCGAGCGCCAGTTCTACCAAGACGAGATCGCCATCGCCAAAACCGGCCGCCGCTTCTCCTCCTCTCTGCCCGATCCCGAACTCTCCTTCGACGTCGGCCATAAGCGTGTTAAAAATACCTCCGGCACCATCGTCGGCGAAGGCGCCGCGTGGTCCGTCTCCGTCACGCAAACCTTCGAGTGGCCCGGCCGCCTCGCCCTGCGCAAAGCCATCGCCAACCAAGAAGTCGAACTCGCCGAACTCGGCCTCGCCCGCTTCGAAAACGCCCTCGACGCCCGCGCCCGCGCTCTCGCCTACGGTCTCCACGCCAGTCATGCGAAAGCCGCCGCCATCCGCGAAGTCGCCGACCGGTTCACCACGCTCAAGGAAACCTTCCTCGCCCGCGATCCCGCCGGCATCACCCCGCTGCTCGAAACGCGTGTCATCGAGGCCGCCGAACTCGCGCTTCAACGCCGCGCCTCCGACGCCGAACTCGCCGTCCAAGCCTCCCTCATCGAGCTGAACCAGTTGCGCGGAGCCGCCCCCGATTCCCCCCTGCGCGTCGCCACGCCCGCTATCGTGTTCGCCAAAGAAGCGCCCGACAACGCCACCCTCGCCGCCGCCGCCCGCGAAAATAATTTCGAGTTCCGCCAACGCCGCGCCGAGCTTGAGCAACAAGGCTACGCCGTCCGTCTCGCGCGCAACGACCGCTACCCCGCCGTCAGCGTCAGCCCGTTCATCTCGCAAGAAAACGCCGGCGATCGCGAAACCATCATCGGCCTCGGCTTCAGCCTCCCGATTCCCGTCACCGGCCGCACCCGCGGCGCCGTCGACGTCGCCGATGCCCGCCGCCGCCAGGCCGAAACCGCCGCGCTCATCGCGCAACGCGAGCTTGATCGCGACGTGCTGATCGCTGCGTCCGCCTTCCACGCGAAACACGCCGAAGCCCTCCGCTGGCCGCCCGACGCCGCCGATAAATTCCGCGAAGCCGCCGCCCTCGCCGACCGCCATTACCGCCTCGGCGCCGTGCCCATCGCCACCTACGTCGAGTTGCAGACCAGCTACCTCGACGCCGTCGAAGCCTTGCTCGCGACTCAAAGCGACGCCCTCGCCGCCGGCCTAAAATTGCAACAACTCACCGGCCTCACCCTCAACCTCGTCGAACTCAAACCATGAGCACGCCCCCACTTCCCCTGCTCATCGGCACCCTCACCCTCGCAACTTTCCTCACCGCCTGCGGCCAAAAAGAAACCCACCCGGAAATCGCCCACGCCGAACAGGGTGAACATGAAAAACACGAAGGTCACGACGACCATGAAGAAACCGAATCCGGCGCCACCTTCGAAGTCGACCACGGCCTCGAATTCTCCCCCGAAGTCACCGCCGCGCTCGGCATCCGCACCGCGCGTGCCGAAACCCGCTCCCTCCCCCGCACCCTCCGTCTCACCGCCCAAATAATCTCAACTCACGCCGTCGCCTTCGTCTCGCCCGTGCAAGCCGCCGCTCTGAAACCCGGCCTGCGCACCACCACCGGCGCCGAACTCATCGCGATCTCCCGCACCGCCGAAAAAGCGACCGGCCAAATCGAGTTGATCTTCACGCTCCCCACCAACGCATCCGCGCTGCCCCCCGCCGACACCGTCCCGCTCGACCTCCTCCTCACCGCCGACGCACCCGCGCTCACCATCCCGCGCACCGCGCTGCTCGACACCGCCACCGGCCCGTTCGCTTACGTCGTCGCCGACGGCCACTACCGCCGCACGCCCGTCAAAACCGACGCGACCACCGCCGGCTTCCTTGAAATCACGAGCGGCCTTTCTGCGGGCGACACCGTCGTCACTGCGCCCGTAAACCAACTCTGGCTCACCGAACTCCGCCTCACCAAAGGCGGTGGCCACAGCCACTGATCCCGCCGCCCGTCTCTCAACTCTCAACTTTCCTCCCTCCGTCATGATCGACAAAATCCTCGAGTTCGCCCTCCGCCAGCGCGCCCTCGTCCTCCTCGCCGCGCTCGCCCTCATCGGCATCGGCCTCTGGTCCGCCTCGCGCCTCCCCATCGACGCCGTCCCCGACATCACCAATGTGCAGGTGCAGATCAACACCTCCGTCCCCGCCCTCGCCCCCGAGGAAATCGAAAGCCTCGTCACCTACCCCATCGAAGTCGAAATGGGCGGCATCGAGCGCCTCGAAGAAATCCGCTCCCTCTCCAAATTCGGCCTCTCCCAAGTCACCCTCATCTTCGAGGAAGGCACCGACCTCTACCGCGCCCGCCAGCTCGCCGGCGAACGTCTCCAGGCCGTCCTCGACTCACTCCCGCCCGGCGTCACCCCCAAGCTCGCCCCCATCACCACCGGCC
>FSTE01000363.1_pt1 | contig 11272 bp, 6 predicted proteins | sample 1637071 | NCBI WGS metagenome assembly FSTE01 (sample SAMEA3914818, study PRJEB12502) | metagenome | biome: forest; material: soil | place: Canada | collected 2010-06-26 | depth 0.1 m
GCGCAACGGGATCGCGTCGGGATCGGTGTATTTGATACCGCTGGCCTGGCCGATAATCACGCTGACGTTGGGTTTCTCCGGCATGAAGACGCTTTGGTCGCGGTCGGCGTCGGGGGGCGCGGGCTTGGGGTAGACGGGCATGGTGACGCCGCCGGTCCAGCCGGCGAAGGCCTTGGCGATCTCGGTTTGCAGGCCAGGGACGTCGATGTCGCCGACGGCGACGATGGTGAAGGCGGTGGGGCCGTAGTATTTTTTATGGAAGGCGCGCAGGTCGGCGACGGTGGCGGTCTTGACGGCGGCGAGGAATGCTTCGGTCGTCGGCGTGTAGTTGGGGCTGTCGGGCGTGTAGATTGCCTGGGAGAAAGCCTGGCCGGCGCGGTAGTTGGTGCTTTCGAGGGCGCGCTGGAGTTGTCCGGCGAGCTGTTGTTTCACCTTGGCAAATTCTTCTTCGGAAAAGGCGGGCGAGCGGAGTTCCTCGGCGAGCAGGCCGATGACCATGGGGAGGTCCTTGCGCAGGCATTTGCCGCTGAATTCCATGAGGGTGCCGCCGACTTCGAATTCGAGTTCGGCGCCGACGGAGTCGAGTTTTTGGGCGATGGCGAACTTGTCCTCGGTGGTGGTGCCTTGGTCGAGCATGGCGCCGACGAGGGTGGGGACGGCGAGGTTGCCGGAGGCGGCGAAACTGTCGCCGGCGGGGAGCGAGCCGCAGAAGGTGACGACGTCGCGCACGCCGGTCTTGTAGGCGATGACGTCGATGCCGGCGATGCGGGTGCGGACGGCGTTTTCAGCAATCGCGGCGGAAAGGCGCGGAGCAAAGGGCGAAAGGCAAAGGGCGGCAAAGCCTAGGCGAAAGACGAAAGGCGAAAGACGGAGGAAGCGGGAAAGGTTCATGGCGTGGGCGGCGTCAGGGTTAGCGGCTGATGGGACCGGTGGCGCCCGCGGGCGAAGGCGGGGGAAGGCGCACGCCTTCGGGAGGCAGGATGGGGATGAACCAGCCGGTGGTGCTTTGGTCGGCGTCGAAGTAGGTGTTGGCCACGCGCTTCACGTCCTCAGGGGTGACTTTTTGGATGGCGTCGTCGCTGGTGACGTAGAGCGTCCAGTCGCCGGTCGCGATGTATTCGTTGAGGTTGCTGGCGATGGCGAAGGCGCCGTCGCGGGCGTAGGCGGAGGAGGCGAGCATCTGGTTGACGGCGGAGGAGACCTCGGTGGCGGTCACACCGTCTTTTTTGAGGCGTTCGATTTCGTCGAGGGTGATTTTCTCGACGTCGGCGTGTTTCGCGTCGGGGGCGAGGGAGGCGTAGATGATCGCGAGGGAAGGATCGTGGAAGAAGCCGACATCGGCGCTGACGTTGGTGGTGAGATTCTTGTCGGTGAGGGCGCGGTAGAGGCGGCTGTTTTTGCCGGAGGTGAGGATGGAGCCGAGGACGTTGAGCGCGGCGGCATCGGGATCGCGGCCGGAGGGCGTTTTGTAGGCGATGGCGACGACGCCGAGCTGGCCGGCGCGTTGCACGGTGACGCGGCGGGCGCCGCTCTGCGCGGGCTCGACGGTATACATCGGCGGGATGGGATGCGGGGAGCGGGGGATGGCGCCGTAGTATTTTTTGACGAGGGCGAGGGCGGCGGCGGGCTCGATGTCGCCGATTACGGTGACGGTGGCGTTGTCGGGCCAGTAGTAGGTGTCGTAGAACTCGCGGAGTTTTTCGATGGGCACGTTCTCGATGTCGCTGCGCCAGCCGATCGTGGGATGGTGGTAGGGATGGCCGATGTAGGCGGCGGCGTAGATTTCCTTTTCGAGGGCGTGGATGGGGTTGTTTTCGCCGATCTCGAATTCGTTGCGCACGACGGTCATCTCGGGGCGGCGGTCGGACTCGCGCAGCCAGAGGTTGCGCATGCGGTCGGCCTCGATGGCGACGTAGGCCTCGAGGTGTTCCTTGCCGAGGTTGGCGAAGTAGTTGGTGCGGTCGAGCCAGGTGGTGGCGTTGTAGACGGCGCCGACGCGCTCGAGGAGCTGGTCGATGCTGGTGCCGTCGGCGCGATTGTGGGCGGGGCTGCCCTTGAACATGAGATGTTCGAGCAGGTGGGTGGCGCCGGTGACGCCGAGACCCTCGTTGCGGGAGCCGACGCGGTAGGTGACCATGAAGGTCGCGACGGGCGCGGAGTGGTCGGGGAGGACGAGGACCTGGAGACCGTTGGCGTCGAGGGTGTATTCGGCGATGCCGCCGGCGGTTTTGACGTAGGTGAAGCCGTCAACCTTGGCGGGGGCAGGTGTATCGGCGGCGTGAAGCCCGAGGGCGGAGAGCAGGGTGAGGCCGAGCAAAAGGCGGAGTTTCATGGAAGGGGAACGAGGTGTGACCGCAGAACCGGGAAAAGTGTCCACGCGAATCGAGGGCAGGCAAGTGTCGTGATTTGCTTTCGAACGCGCGCGTGGTTTTGCTGTCGGGTGTCTGGCGAGATACACCCCCATGGCTAAACCCAAAAATCCCCCGGTTGAGGTCAACGCCGAGCAGCAGCGTCTTGCCGAGGACGCGAGCCGTGCGAAAAACTGGAAACGCTGGGGCCCTTATCTGGCCGAGCGGCAGTGGGGCACGGTGCGCGAGGATTATTCGCCGGACGGGGAGAGCTGGAAATATTTCACGCATGAGCAGTCGCGCAGTCGCGCTTACCGCTGGGGCGAGGACGGGCTCATGGGCATCACGGACCGCGAGGGCAGGCTGTGCTTCGCGGTGGCGTTGTGGAATGGGAAGGATCCGATCCTGAAGGAGCGGCTGTTCGGTCTCGCCAACCATGAGGGCAATCATGGCGAGGACGTGAAGGAGGAGTATTTTTATTTGGATGCCACGCCAACGCATTCCTACCTGAAGGGGCTCTACAAATACCCGCAGGCGGCGTTTCCGTATGAGCGGCTGAGGGCGGAAAACGCGCAGCGCTCGCGGCAGGAGCCGGAGTTTGAGCTGGGTGAAACCGGGGTGTTCGACGAGGGGCGCTACTTCGACGTGCTCTGCGAATACGCGAAGGCGGCGCCCGACGATATTTTGATCCGGATCACGGTGGCGAACCGCGGGCCGGAGGCGGCGACGGTGCACGTGCTGCCGACGCTGTGGTTTCGCAACGCATGGTCGTGGGGTTGCACGCACGAGGGTTGCGAGATCAAGCCGCGCCTGTGGGCGACGGGGCCGGGGACGGTCGAATGCGACCAGGCTACGCTGGGGCGCTTCACGCTGCGGCAGGAGGGCGATGCGCCGTTGCTGTTTACGGAGAACGAGACCAACACGCAGCTCCTCTTCAACTCGCCCAACGCATCTCCATATGTGAAGGATGCGTTTCACGAGCAGGTCATCAATGGCCGCATGGAGGCCGTGAATCCCCGTCAGCGCGGGACCAAGTGCGCGGCGCATCACGCGGTCACGCTCGCGCCGGGCGAGGAGCGGGTGATCCGCCTGCGGCTGCACTCGGCGGCCGTCGCGCCGGCGGAGAACGCGGTTTTCGGAAAGGCGTTTGAGGATGTGTTCAAGGCGCGTCAGGCGGAGGCGGAGGTTTTCTACGGGAATCTGCTGGCCAAAGTCGTTTCTGCGGAGGAACGCGCGGTGGCGCGCCAGGCCTACGCGGGGTTGCTGTGGTCGAAGCAGTTTTACCACTACGTCGTGAAGGACTGGCTCGACGGTGATCCGGAGATGCCGCCGCCGCCGCCCGAGCGAAAGAACGGACGCAACTGCGAGTGGACGCATCTGTTCAACCGCGATGTGCTGTCCATGCCGGACAAGTGGGAATACCCGTGGTTCGCGGCGTGGGACCTGGCGTTTCACATGATCCCGTTCGCGCGGCTTGATCCGGATTTTGCGAAGTATCAGCTGAACCTGCTGCTGCGTGAGTGGTATATGAGCCCGAGCGGGCAGATCCCGGCCTATGAGTTCAATTTTTCCGATGTGAATCCGCCGGTGCATGCGTGGGCGTGCTGGCGCGTTTACAAGATGACCGGGCCGCGCGGGTCGCGCGACCGCACGTTTCTCGCGAGCGTTTTTCAGAAGCTTCTCCTCAACTTCACCTGGTGGGTGAACCGCAAGGATCCGAGCGGAAAAAATCTCTTTGCGGGCGGCTTTCTCGGGTTGGACAACATCGGGGTGTTCGACCGCTCCAAGCCGCTGCCGGCGGGCGGCTCGCTCACGCAGGCGGATGGCACCGCGTGGATGGCATTCTACTGCTCGACCATGCTGGCGATGGCGCTCGAACTGGCCGATGGTGACCCGGCCTACGAGGACATTGCGTCGAAGTTCTTCGAGCACTTCCTGGCGATCGCCGACGCGATGAACCACCTCGGCGGCACGGGCCTGTGGCATGAGGAGGACGGGTTTTATTACGACCGGTTCGTGCTGCCCGACGGGAGCGCGGAGCCGGTGCGGTTGCGCTCCATGGTGGGGCTTATCCCGCTCTTTGCGGTGGAGTTCATCGAACAGGACCGGCTCGACCAGCTGCCGGGTTTTGCGAAGCGTACGCGGTGGTTTTTGAAGAACCGTCCGGAGCTGGCGCGGCAGATCACCTACCTCTCGGACGACGGCTGTGAGACGGGGCGGCTGCTCCTGGCGATTCCGACGCGAGACCGGTTGCAACGTGTGCTACGCACGGTGCTGTCGGAAGCCGAGCTGCTTTCGCCGCACGGCGTGCGGTCATTGTCGAAACGTTATGCGGCCAATCCCTATGTCATGCATCTCGCGGGCGAGGATCATCGCGTGGCGTATGTGCCGGGCGATTCCGACACGTGGCTCTTCGGCGGCAATTCCAACTGGCGCGGGCCGGTGTGGTTTCCGCTCAACTACCTGCTGATCGAGGCGCTGGAGCGGTATCATCATTTCTACGGCGACGGCTTCAAGATGGAGTTTCCGACCGGCAGCGGCGTGCAGATGAATCTTTCGCAGATTGCGGCGGAGCTGGGGCGGCGGTTGGTCACACTCTTCACGCCGGATGCGGACGGAAAACGCCCGGCGCTGGGCGGCGACGCGCGGTTTGCCGGCGATCCGCATTGGAAGGAGCTGGTGCTCTTTCACGAGTTTTTCCATGGCGACACAGGCTCAGGCTTGGGTGCGAATCACCAGACGGGATGGACGGCGCTTGTCGCTCGTCTGATCGAGCAGTTTCCAGCGAAGAAATAAGACGGTCCTGCACGGATCGCAAAGCGACGGAGCAGGGACTCAGCGTGTCGTTGGCGTTTTTTCCACGGGGGCTAAGTTGGTGAACGGATCGTCGGAGCGGGGGAAGAGTCGGGCGAGCAGATCATCCCGCACGTCCGTGACGGCGGAAGCGCGGAGGCCTTGGAGTTTTTGACGCGTGGCGCGGGTGCTGAGCACGACGACGGCGCGGCGGCGGGCATCCCCGGGAGAGAGCGGCTTGAACTCCTCCTCGTGGGAGGCGAGCAGGGTCTCGATTGCGCCGGCGGTGACGGTGGGTTCGAGTTCCTTAGCCATGGCAAGTTCAAGTTTATAAGCCAAATCGCCGAGGAGAATGTAGTAGTAGGAAGTGAGCCGGTATTGAGGGGGACCGTAAACGACCTCGCCGCGGGCCTTGGCCGCGAGACGGCGGGCGTTTTCCTGTTCATAGGCGGTGCGAAACGAGGCGAAGTCCATGTTCTTCACCAAGCCGCGCGCCTTGGCTTGGGACTGGCAGATTTTGATGCGGACTAGTTCGGCGAGGGTGAGTTCGCGGAGCTTGGCGAGCGGACCGTCGGGCCCGGAAGCGGGGCTCCAGTAGCCGACATGGTCGTCGAGGTTGCGGGTTTGTTTGAAGAGACTGTAAACGGGGCCGACCTGGCGGTTCATAACCAGAGTGTATTCGTCGGCCGCCACCGGCTCGCCATTGATGGTGAGGACGGTCGTATTGTCGGCGGGCGCCGAGGGCTGTCCAAACAGGGCGGCCGCCGAGACGAAAAGGAGGGGCAGAAGAAGGCGGGGCGAAGGAGTCATTGTCTGGGGAAGCAGGACGCCCCCTCGGGGAGGGGGCGTCCTGGGTTCGGAGTGGTGATCGGATATCAGGGTCTGACGAAACGCATGGCGTCGGCGATGACATAGCCGGGTGTGCCGGTGCCGGTGTATGCGTTGCGGATGAGCACGTTCCCGGTCGTGCCGGCGTTGAAGGTGTAAGTGCCCAGGGAATACCACTGGCTGCCATTTGTCTTTTGGTTCACATTGACGGTGACGGTGCCGGTGGAGGTCACGATGTCGAATGGCACGCTGTCGGACCGGTTGCTCAATGCGGGCCACCAGGCATAGACTTGGTAGGTGCCGGCGGAGGGCAGCGTGGGCGTGAAGCGCACGGATTTGGTCCCCTGGCCGGTGTTGCCGTCGTTAAGGGCGTTGGCGCTGTAGTAGCCCGGGGTGGTGGTGGAGGCGGACCATGCGCCGGTCAGCGTGACGCCGGTCGGATCGGAGTTGTCCACGATGATCTCGACAGGCTGCTGCTTGGTGAAGCGCACGGCGTCGGCAAACACGAATCCGGTGGTGCCGCCGGCGCGGATCAGCACGCTGCCCGAGGTTCCTGCGTTGAAGGTGTAGGTGCCCATTGATACCCAGACACCGTTGGTGGAGGGATCAACCTGGTTGGCGTGGTAGGTGGCGGTGCCGCTGGCGCTGATGATGTCGATGGGGACATCCGTCGAGCGATTGTTGTAGGCCGGCCAGCGGGCAAACACCTCGTAGGTGCCCGTGGAGGGAATCGTGGGCGTGTAGCGCACCGATTTGTTGGAGGTCTTGTCGGTGTTGCCGTCGTGGATGGCGTTGGCGCCATAGTAGGCGGGAACGGAGGTTGATGCAAACCAGGCTCCCGTGATGGTGATGCCGGTGGAGTCGGTGTTGTCCATGATGATGTCCACCGGGCCGGCGATGCCGCTGAGCGCCTGCACGAGGTCGACCGCGACGGTGTTGCCCGAAGACGCGGCGTCTTTGGTGGCGACGGTGACTCGCAGGGCGTGAGGGCCGGGAGCGAGGTTGGTCACTTCGAAGAGGCGCACCTGGTAGTCGGTGATGGTGGGCTGATAGCAGTTCACCAAGGTGGCGGAGCCGCCGTCGACGGAGATGTTGATCTTGCCGTAGGACGAGGCCTTGGTGCCGAAGAGGCGCACGCCGGTGCCGTTGAACGAGAAGTCCGCGTAGTTGCCGATCGTGGCCGAAGTGGAGCTGGTCTTGGCGTAGTAGTTGGTGTTGGTCGTGGAGTGGGTCCAGGCGCCGTTGTAAACGGCCGAGGTGCCGGGAGCGCTGTCTATCATGGTGACGATCGGATCGGTGGGAGGCGTGCCGGGATCATGCTGGAAGTAGTCGATCACCACGGTGTTGGCAGTGGAGACGGCATTCTTGGTCGTGACGGTGGCCCTGATGGTGTGGGCGGAGTTGGGGAGGCCGGAGAACTGCTGGAGCAGCGTGCGATAGAGCGGCACGGGCCAGTAGCAATCGACGACGACGGGAGCGCCGCCGTCCACGTTGATGTTGACCATGCCCATGTCGGGCCCCTTGGCCCCGTAGACGCCCGCGTTGGTGCCGGTGAACGTGTGCTGGACGTAGGCGCCGACCGAGGAAGAGACTGACTTGGTTGAGTTGTAATACATGTCGTCCGCCGAGTGCGTCCACGTGCCTGTATACGTCACGGAAGCGCCCGCGGGATTGTCCACGAAGGTGACGGGCAGCGGGGCGGGGGCGGAGCCGCCGCCGACCTCATGCGCACCGATGTCGGCGTAGCCGCCCGCATAGAGCGGGTTGCCCCAGAAGTCCGCGCCGCCATTGCTGACGGGAGTGCTGATCGCCATGCCCGCATTGATGCAGGGAGAAGCAGACTGGAGTTTAAAGATGCCGGTGTTGGCCAGCAGGTAGCCGTCGGCGGCCGCGGCGGAGGGCAGCGGGCCGACGAACTTAGGATCGGCCAGGACCTTGTAGGGGTCGTTCACGTCGGGGTTGTGGCCGTAGTAGGCGTTGTTCGAGAAGACAGGGCTGCTCGGATAAATCGCCGCCGGCATGTAGAAGATGTTGTTATAGTAGTAGGCGCCGGCGTAGTCGCGCAGTTTGAAGCCCTCGGGGAGTGTCGAATAGAAGACGTTGTTGTAAACGTAGGCGGAGCTCAGCCCCGGGTAGGGGTGCATCGCGAACTGGCATCCGGTGTTGGTGTTGCGGGCGTCGTTGACGCTGATGTTGTAGCGGTAGATCGCGACCTTTGAGCGGGTAGGATCGGGCATGAGGATGAGCACACCGCCTTCGTTTTCGTGGGTATAGTTGTATTGAAAAGTATGATATCCAAGGGTGCCAAGGTCGGCGTCGAAGGCCTGCGAGTCGCCGCTGACGCCGTTGAGCGTGCCGTTGCGGGTGCGGGCGACCTCGTTGAACTGAAACAGGATGTCGCGGGTGTGATAGGCGGACCACATGCCGGCGATATAGGAACCCGCGTTGGGGGACTCGAGGATGCCGGCGTCGTAGCCGGCGTTGCCTTCGATGAGCGCGCCCGTGGCGCCGTTGACGATGATGTGGTCGGCACCGCCCTGGTCAAAGACGTTGTAGCGGATCACGAGGTTCGTGGCCCAGAGGTCCTCGCGGTTGTTATAGTTGGCGGGAGCCTTCACGTGCAGGCCGATGCATCGGTTGTCGTGGAGGTCGTTGCCCTCGATCAGGAGTGAATCCACCTGGGTCTGCGCCCCGAGGTAGTCCATCATCTGCACGTAGATGCCGCCGGAGTTGTCATAGACACCCTGGCTGCGGACCGTGATGCCGCGCACGTTGAAGATCTCGTTGTTCAGGATCTTCACGTCGTGGAATGTATAGACGCTGCCGAGCGGCGTGCCGGTGCCGCCGAAGGCCACGCGAATGCCTATGCGGGGCCCGTCGGTCGCGGCGTTGTTGGTGATGCGGAAATTTTGGAAGGTGAAATACTGCTTGTCGACGATCTGGACCGCCCAACTGGCGCCGCCGCCGTCGATGAGCGGATTGAGTCCGGTGCTGCCATACGCATCGAACGTGATGCGGTTGGTCGGGCTGGTGCCGGAGCCGGCGAGGATGTTGCTCGTGTCGATCTTCGGATAAAGCGTGCCGGTCCATGAGCCGCCACGCTTGAAAAATACGTTGTCACCCGCGACGAACATGACGCCGTTGACCTTGGTCAGGGTCTGCCATGGCGTGCTGATGCTGGTGCCGTTGTTGGTGTCGAGCCCGGAGATGGAATCGACGTAATAGTCGGCAGCCGAGGCTTCGGTTGCGAAAAACACGGCGAGCAGGGAGGCCGGGAGGAATGATTTGCGAAGCCGGGGAAAAAACGAACTTCCGGAGCGATTACGGGGGTTGACACAGTCTGCGGGCGCGCCGGAAGTTCCGACGGCACACGCCATATGGATGTGATTCATGTGGGGTGGGGGTGGGGTGACACTCTGAACGCCCGCCCTGTTAGCTGAATGTCGGTGCGTAATGCAATGATCAGGGTGATTAACAGTTTATCTTTGTCGCCGACTGATTTTACGCTCCGCAAGAGTGATTCGGGAGTGCGCAGGGTTTATTTTCCCCGAGGTTTTGGCGCTGAATCGGCCGAGTTCGAAAGTGCCTTCATTCGAGATGTAATCTGCTACGGGGTGGCTCAAGGCTTCGCCTGATTGCCAGCAATCCTCGACCTACCAGCAACGCGGCCGGGGGAGAGAGCCCCGGTTCATTGCGGTCTAGCAACAGGGAGAGCATTTCGACTGCGCTGTATCTCGGTCCTTTCATGTCTGCGCGTAAACCGGAGAGACGGGGCTCGCCGACATTTGAGCTGAAAGCCGAAACCTCATAGGGACTTTTATGCCCATGGCTTTCAGCCAGACGGGCTGGCGACGTTGGTTGCGCGGTTAATCGCGCAGTTCCCTTTGAAATGGCAGGTTTGATGTAAGGGATTGATGAATGGTGTATTGTTCGGATTTTTTAATCGTGCGGTGGGGCCGTGCGGAGGATTGCGTTTACCGAACGTTTTTAGTCATACTGGCGACGTGAAAAACGGCCCGCTCCGGTCGCTTCCGACACATATCTCCACCCCTAAAAAAAGGAGTCTGTCATGTCACCGAAACTACTCCGCGCCTACCTCGACGAGGCGCATGTCGGCTATATGGTGCGCCGCCATCAACCGGCGTTCAGTTCGACGCGGGTTGCCCAGGCGGCCCATGTTCCCGGACGGGAACTGGCCAAGGTGGTGATCCTCTGGCTCGACAACCGTCAGGTCATGGCGGTTCTGCCCTCGACGCAGCATATGGATCTGGAACAACTGCGCGAGTTGACCGGTGCCCGGAACACCCGGCTGGCGCGTGAGGATGAATTCGCCGTCCGCTTCGATCACTGCGAACTCGGTGCGATGCCGCCTTTCGGCAATCTTTACGACATGGAGGTCTATGTCGCGGAATCGCTGACGCATGACGAGATGATCTCGTTCAACGCCTGCACACACACCGAAATCATGACGATGGCCTACGCCGACTTCGAACGGCTGGTGCGCCCGCATGTGCTGGCCTTTGGCGAACCGACGATGGTGTGACGGTGCGTAGGCGGGATCAGCCCGTGGCGGCGTCCGGTGACGCGGGCGCCGTGCCGTTGCGCACGGCGATGCGGCGCTCGGCTTCGAGGATGATTGCTTCGCAGCCGATGAACTTGTGGTCGTCGAGGCAGAGGCGGCGGCGTTTGCCGTCCACTTCGTAGATGGCGTAGGCGATGCCTTTGCCGGCCCATTTGCGACGGTCCATTGCAACGATAGTGTCGAGGTGGATGGTTTCGCCGTCGGCGACGGTGATGATGTCGCCGGCGGCACGCACGCTTTTCCGATGCTGGAGAGCGACCCAGGCGACGAAACCAAGGCCGATGGCCATGAGGATGCCGCCGATGGTGCGTTGTCCGGAAAGATCGCCGGGCGTGCGGTTCTTGGGGAGTTTGGCGGGGAGGTTGTTTTTCTCGACGTAGTCCTCCCATGCACTGACGACGGCGGGGTTTTCATCGGTGGGCTTTTCGTCCGCGACCACGATGCCGGAGGTGAGCTTGACGAGTTGCTGGTAGCGGGTGGCCTCGGCGGGCCAGGCCACAAAGCCGTCGTAGCAGAACCACAGGCCGCAGCCGTTGAGCATGAGGGCCATCATGGTCATGCGCCGCCGCCATTCCTTGGAGATGCGGGCGTGAACGTTCATAGCGGGAGGAAGAAGAGGGATGAGGGACGGGCGGGCAAACCAGTGGAGTGCGGATCGGAATCGCGAGCAAGCTCGCTCCCACGTCGATCATCGCCTGCAAGCAGGCTCCTACATTTCGGA
>FSTE01000336.1_pt1 | contig 11247 bp, 13 predicted proteins | sample 1637071 | NCBI WGS metagenome assembly FSTE01 (sample SAMEA3914818, study PRJEB12502) | metagenome | biome: forest; material: soil | place: Canada | collected 2010-06-26 | depth 0.1 m
CCCTTCGCCGGAAACGGACGCCTCGGCCTCGTCGAACTCCGTGCCTTCGAGACCCACCCCGACCGCGAAGCCATGTCCGTCGTCGCGCTCTTCATCCGCGCCATCTTCGCCCGCCTCGCCCTCGACCCGTTCAAGACGCCCTTCATCCGCTGGGGCGGCGAACTCCACGACAAGTTCTTCCTCCCCGCCTTCGTGTGGGAAGACCTCTCCGCCATCTGCACCGACCTCCGCGCCCACGGCATCCCGTTCGAAACCGAATGGCTCCGCCCTCTCTGGGAATTCCGCTTCCCCAAGTGCGGCGAATTCACCTTCACCGAAAAGACGCCCGCCAAGTCCAAGAAAGCCAAGCCCGTCACCTACACCATCGCCTTCCGTCAGGCGTTGGAAGCGTGGCCGCTCCTCGGCGAACAGCCCAACGGCGCCGGCACCTCGCGCAGCGTTGACGCCAGCATGGACCGCATCGAAGCCATCGTCAGCGACCCCATCGCCCTCGAAAAAGGCATCCTCCTCGTCAACGGCTACCCCTGCGAATTCCGCCCCTTGGAAAACCCCAAGTCCGCAGCGGCGGCCGGCATCCGCTACCGCGCCTTCTTCCTCAACATCGCCCTCCACCCGCACGTTCCCGTTCACGCGCCCTTGCTCATCGAGTGGGTGGACAAAGAAAACCTCACCGTGGTCGCCGCCGCCCGCTGGCACATCTGGAGTCCGACGAGCGTGCCCTACACCGTCCGCCCCGCCACCCCCGCCGACGCCGTTCAACGCTTCACCGAACGCTGGGAATCCTGGCCGCACACGTTGGGTCAGCACCGCTGGGTCCCCAAGATCGATTTCCCTCCCGAGGGCCGCCACACCCTAGATCTCCGTCGTTACCCCTCTCAGACGCGCTAGTCGCATGACCAACGCGCAGCTGGTTCCCGTCATTCTGGCCCCGCTCCTCGTCTGGAGATTATACAGCCGTTTCAAGCGAAGCGTCGGCCGGCAAAAATTACGGCCAAAGCGCACGATGTTTTCCCTCGGCATCATGGCACTGGCCTTGGTCATGATCGCTTTTTCCATGATTCACATCGGGGCCGCCTTATGGCCCTTGTTCGGAGGACTGATCGCCGGCGCCGGGATTGGCGTGATCGGATGTAAACTGACGCGATTTGAAATCATCGACGGTGAAAAATCCTACACCCCAAACGCCTACCTGGGCATCTCCGTTTCGATGCTGCTCGTCGCCCGCATGACCTATCGTTTTTTCCAGCTCTATTCGCTCGGCAACAGTGCTCTCCCCTCAACTCCCGATCTGGGTCACAGCCCGCTGACACTCTTCATCCTCGGCCTTACCTTCGGTTATTACATCACCTTCAACGCCGGCATTTTCTTTTCCCTAAAAGCAACGCAGCCCCCAGCCCCCGACCAAACGCGGTAATGCACTTCGAATGTATGCGCGACTTTACGTCGCGATGATGGCACGCTCGCGAAAATGACTCCCAAGATTTTCACGGCTCTGATTGTCGTCGTATTGGCTGCCGGCTGCGCATCAGCCCCGCCCAAAGCCGCAGCACCAGCAAAAAACACACCGCCAGCCACGATCATGCATGACGACGGAAAAATGGTCCTGCCCGTCAGCCGCACTTCGACCACTTCCAGCGGAACAACTGTCTTCTATTATCCACACCTGTCACTGAAAGGCACCAATTTTTCGTTCGTTGAGTTCACTGAACAAGGGGAACAATTGTATGTAGAAAGTGAGCTGTTGGATTTTTCCTTAACCCAGACCGGAGATCATAAGCTCCAAGGTGCCACGATTACCCTGCGGCCAGCACCCCAGATTTATAAAATGGGCCCTCCCGGCGGACAGATTGCTGGATACCCAATCATAAACACAACCCACTACACCGATCTGAACGGCGACTCCATCTTGGACACCATGGTTCAGTATACCCACCCCAATACAAAAAAGTTCATTCTGCTGGGCAACCAATGGATCCAAGTTAAGCCATATCGCATGTTGAGGCGTGATGAACACCCCGAGCTTGCGACCGGACTTTCCGGAGAGAAATACGAATTTTCAGACAGCGGGTGGAGACTGGTCCCGAGCACATAAGAAATCGCCAGTCCAAGCACGTCCGGCAAAAACATCATGAAACCCTACGTTTGGTTCGAGTTCAAGGGACTCGGCCGGTTCGTGATCATGGGTGCATCGGTGGCAGTGATCATCCTGTTCTGGAGATGGTTGATTCCCGGCGAGTTTGAACGCATTCTCTTCAAACAGAGCTACGGACGCAATGGCGCGTCCGGTCTCTTCATTTCACACGCCGCCTGGTTTGGCGGCTGGATCATCCTCCTTTTCGCGCGGGTTCAGGATTTGGACATTACCCTGAACTACGATTTCGAAATCGTCCGGAAATTAATCGCCTGCGCGTTGCTCATCCTGGGCAGCGTCTTCATGGTTTTTGTCTTTGCAGCCCACGCTTTGCGCCATTGATCCCCCCGCCGGTGAAACATTCCCCAAAATGACTCGTTTCATGCTCGGCTTTATTTGCGCCGCATCGGCCTTCATTCTGATCATGTTCAACGCAATGACCGTCATACCCAGCGCCGAAACGGAAAGAGCCTGGGTCGAGATGATCGCCCTGACATCAACGATCATAAGCGCTTTTTTCTGGTTTAGGTGCCGCAAAAAAAAGCCCGGAAACGATGGCCCGCCCCAAAAGTGAAAAAGGAAATCGGAAATATAAATCCCTGGCTGAAGGCGACCGCCCTTACAATCGCCCTGCCCCTGCTTGGCTTCGTCATTTTGGGCCTTTTGTGGCGCGTCACATTCCACTGGGAAAAGGATTATGTGCAGCCCCTTTATTGGACGCTTCTTTATATCTTCGCGTTCTGCCTGATCGCGGCCACCCCGATCCCGCTTCTCTGGACAATCATTCGCGCAGTAAGACGGAAAACAGCCTCCGGACTCGGACAGCCTGAAAAATAACCGTCCGCCTACGCCACCGTGCGCTGCTTTTACCATCCCGGATACTTCTTCCCTTTGCCCGCCGACCATCCTTTCCCGATGGACAAATTCTGGCGCGCCGAGGCGATGATCCGCGCCGCCGCCTCGCCCAGCCTCGACATCATTCCCGTCGAACCCATCCCGGAAGCCGATCTCCTCCGCGTTCATACGCCCGAATATCTCGCAAAAATCCGCACCGGCACGCTCGATCATGTCGAAGCCCTCAAGCTCGGCCTGCCCGCCTGTGAAGACCTGCTCACCCGCTCCCGCCTCGAAGTCGCCGGCACCGTGGCCGCCGCGGACGCGGCGCTCGCCGACGGACTCGCCTGCAATCTCGCCGGCGGCACCCATCACGCCTTCGCCGACCGCAGCCAAGGTTACTGCGTGCTGAACGACGTCGCCGTGGCCATCCGCCGCCTGCATGCCACCCGCCCCACCCTGCGCGTCGCCGTGATCGACACCGACGCACATCAGGGCAACGGCACCCACGGAATCTTCGCAGACGATCCGCGCGTCTTCACCTACTCCATCCACGTCGGGAGAAACTACCCCGCGCTCAAGACGCCCGGTTCCATCGACGTACCTCTCCCTCGCTACGTTGGCGGGGAGGATTATTTGGAGCAGCTTGAGTCAACGCTGTCGGCGTCCGTGGACGACTTCGCGCCGGATCTCGTCTTCTGGATCGCCGGGGCCGATCCGCACGAGCATGACCGCTTCGGCCAGATGCGACTCACCGACGCCGACATGGAGTCCCGCGACCGCCATGTGCTCGACGTGGTCACGGGCCGCAAGTTGCCGACGGCTATCCTCTACGGCGGCGGCTACAACCGTGACCGCGAGCACACCGCGCGGCTGCATGCCCGCACCGTGCTGCTCGCGGCTAAACGCGCGATGACTTAAACGTAGAGGTAAACGTAGAGGGCGAAGGCGATGGCAATCACGCCTGCACCCGCCGCGAGCGACCAGAGGAGATTGCGCTGCTTCGCGGCCATCGCGAACGTGGCGATGATCACGCCCATCTGCGCGGCAAGCATGCCGAAGAAGAAACGCTGGCTGCGGTTGTGATGGCGCTCGGCGGAGACGTTGCTCTTGCGCACCTGGAGTTCGTAGATGTTGGCGACGGTCTGGTTCAGGCGGGCCTCGGAGTCATAGCGCAGGCTGTTGAAGCGCAGGCGGGCGGCGGTGAAATCGCGGCTTAGGGCAACCACACCCGGCACCGTTTGCGCTATTTTTTGGCGCGCGAGTGCTTTTTCAAAGGTATCAATGCCCGTGCTGATCGGCGCGGTGGCCGCATCGGCCGCCAGCGCATGATCCTCGGCCTGCTGCAAGGTGTCGGCCAGCGTCTTGGTGGAAATAGGCGCTAGCAACGCGAGCACCTCGGAGTCGGGTTTTGCGGCGGCCATGGCGTCGAGCGCGGCCTTGACGCCCGCATCCACGGCAGGGGCCGGAGCCAGGCGAGGAAGTGCACCGGTCTGCAAGGCAGCCAGCGCACGCTTGCCGTCGTCAGAGACGAGCAGGTCCTGGGCGTGGGTGTCGGTCAGGAGAGCGGAAAGCGCGTCAACATCGAGCGCGTGCACCTCGGTGGTGCTTTCGACCATGTCGAGTGTGTTGCGCTGGAGGGCGCTGCGGAGCTTCTTGGCTTGGAAAAAACTCCACTGGTCGCCCGCCTTGGACTGCTGCTGGGCGGCGAGCGAACGGTCGTATTGCGCGCGCGTCATCTCGCTGGAGGCGAGGCCGGCAAGCATGGTGGCGATCACCGTCATGATAACGGGAGTCGCGGCAAAGAGCTTGCCCAATTTGTTGGCGGGAATGTCGGCCTTGAGGGCGTCGGGAATGGTGGTTTTCAAAGGAGGATGGGCTTGAGAGTTGCCGAGAAAACGAAACGAGGACGACGCGGCGTCAATCTGCAAACTCGCCCACGCTCAGGCTCTTGCCGTTGTCCTTGGGCCCGAGTTGCAGGATGAACGGCGCGGCGACCTTGGCCCACGCTGCAGCCTTGGGATAACTGTCGGCACCGTCGGCCCAGGCAATACGGAGCATGTCGGTGTCAATCACTCCGGGGTTGAGCGGAATCGCCGCCATGCCCTCGGGCAGCTCCTCGGCGAGCGCCTTGGTAAGGCCCTCGATGGCCCACTTGCTCGCGCAGTAAGGCGCCACCTCGGGAGAGACTCCACGGCCCCAGCCGGAGGAAAGATTCACGATGACGCCCTTCTTGGCGGAGACCATGGAGGGCACAAACTCGTGGATGACGTTCGCGACACCGGTGATGTTGATGTTTACGAGCGATGCGAACTCCTCGACCGGCACCTCCCAGAGCGGCGAAGGCGTGTTCATGATGGCTGCGTTGTTGATCAGGATATCTGGAGCCTCACCGAAACCGAGGGTCTTGGCGGCCCAGATACCGACCTTGGTAGGGTTGGAAACGTCAACGACTTCGAAGCTGTGCGGAGCTCCATATTCGAAGCGAAGGTCGATGATGCCGGAGCCGCGCCCGCAACCGGCGACCGTGTGACCGAGCCGGATGAACTCCTCGGCGAGTGCACGACCAAGGCCGCGGGTGACACCGGTGATGACGATCTTCATGGCCGCAGTTTAAAGAATGGTTTCCCCGTCGGAGCGAGCTTGCTCGCGCTTTCCACGATCAAACGACAAACGCAAACCATCGCGAGCAAGCTCGCTCCCACGACTGAAGAGTTTCTCAGCGGCTTTGCAGGCTGAATTTGTTCAGCCCCGTCTTGCGACAGGCGTCCATGACGAAGGCGAGTTCCTTCAGGCGCGTGCTTTCGTCAGCCTTGATGAGCACGGAGGTATCCTTGTCGATGCTCTTCACCTGCTGAAGCAGGGAGACAAGTTGAGCCTCGGTGGCTGCTTTCCCGTTGAAGTAAATCACCCCCTCCTTGTCGATGCCGATAGTCACGTTGCCCTTAAACTCGTTTTTGCCGGCGGTATCGACCTTGGGCAGCGTGAGGTTGAGCGTGGCCGCAGTGCGAAACTGCATCGTCACAAACGCGAAGAACACGATCATCACGAGCACGTCGATGAGCGGCACGAGGTTGAGCTCGGGACGCTTGCGACGACGTTGGTAGAGTCCGCTCATGGACGTTATTTCGCGGCTCCGCGGGCAAGGATGCGCTCCAGGAGCACGTCGAGCTGGGCGGCGAATTTTTCTACGCGGCGTTGCAGGATGCCGCCGCCTACCAGCGCGGGCACGGCGATCATCAGGCCGAGCACGGTCGCCGAGAGCGCGAGCGAGACGCCGCTAGTGAACTTGGCCGGATCAGGTAGGCCGTTGTCACCCGTAACGCTGGAGAACACGCGGATGAGCGACCACACGGTGCCGGTGAGGCCGATGAGCGGCGCGCCGGCGTAAATCACGTCGAGATAGGGAATGCCGCGCTCCATGCGGACGATCTCAAGGCGGGCGAAGGCTTTGACGGCATCGGGATCATTCGGGTGTTCCTCGGCAAAGGCCACCACGCGGGCGAGTACGGAAAACTGGCCGCCGGAGACGGGTTTTCCGGCGACGATGGCGTGAACAAGGTCGTCGGGCAGGATGGCCGACGTGCGCAATGCGTAGGAGCGCTCGACGAGGATGAAGACCAAGGCGATCGAGCAGAGCGCGAGCGGATAGATCAGGATGTCGGCGCCTTTGAAGATATCTATGGCTGCGAGGAACATGGAAGGAGTGGTGATGCTAGGACGCCGATTGCCGGATTAAGTTCACAAAAAACCGGCAGGCCTGAAAAAGACCTGCCGGTGGAGTTTTAGCAATCCTTAGGCGGCAAGGTAAGGCAGCGTGGCGGCCGTCTTGAGGACGTCGGGCTTGCCGTCGAGGAGTTCGCCGATGGCGTCCCAGCGGCCGTTGACGAGCGCGTCGCGGGCGGACTCGCGTTGCTCGATCTTCACGGACTGGTTGCCGAAACGGGCTTCCAGCTTCACGAGGTCGATGGTGACATCGATCTGCGGGTTGGCCTCAACGGCGGCGGCGATCTTGGCGATGTCTTCGCGGGCAGCGGTCACGCAGGGGATGCCCAGCGTGGTGCTGTTGCCAAAGAAGATCTCGGCGAAATTTTCGGCGATGACGGCCTTGAAACCATATTTGGCGATGGCCTGCGGAGCGTGCTCGCGGGAGGAGCCGCAGCCGAAGTTAGCGCCGGAGAGGAGGATGGTGGCGCTCTTGAAGCGGGCTTCGTTGAGCGGGTGCGGCTTTTCGGTGCCGTCGAGGTTCTTGCGAACGTCGTTGAAGAGAAATTCGCCGAGACCGTCGAACACCACGCACTTCATGAAGCGCGCGGGGATGATGCGGTCGGTGTCGATGTCGTTGCCGGGGACGTTGACGGCGCGACCGGTGACGGAGGTGATTTTTGCGAGGGCCATGACAGGTGCTGCGCACCGTGAACTTCCAACATCCAACGTCGAACATCCAACGTCGAAGGACTGAAAGGCACAGGAGGGCGCGATTAGGTTTGGAGATTTATTGGACGTTGAAAGTTCGATGTTGGGCGTTGGACGTTCGCGGTCAGTTGTTCGCGAAGGCGAAGACCTCGCGGGCGTCGGAGACCACGCCGGTGACGGCGGCGGCGGCGACCATGACCGGGCTCATCAACACCGTGCGACCGGTGGTGGAACCCTGACGGCCCTTGAAGTTGCGGTTGGAGGACGAGGCGCAGAGCTGGTCGCCCACGAGTTTGTCGGGGTTCATCGCAAGGCACATCGAGCAGCCGGCGGCGCGCCACTCGAAGCCCGCCTCGACGAGGATCTTGTCGAGGCCGAGCTTCTCGCACTGGAGGCCGACGATCTGGGAACCGGGGACGGCGATGGCTTTGACGCCAGCGGCGACCTTGCGACCCTTGATGTATTTGGCGACTTCCTGGAAGTCGGAGAGACGGCCGTTGGTGCAGGAGCCGAGGAAGGCGACGCTGATCTTGGTGCCCTTGATGGGCTGGCCGGCGGGCAGCTTCATGTAGGCGAGCGCCTCGATGATGCCGGCCTTGTCGTCGTCGGAGGTCGCGGTTTCCGGGCTGGGGATGTTCTCGGTGATGGAGATGGCCTGCGCGGGATTGATGCCCCAGGTGACGGTGGGAGCGATGTCGGCGGCGTTGATTTTGACAACGTCGTCGTAGGTCGCGTTGGCATCGGAAGCGAAGGATTTCCAGCGGGCGACCGCAGCATCCCAATCTGCGCCTTTCGGCGAGTAAGGACGGCCCTTGAGGTAGGCGAAGGTGGTCTCGTCGGGATTGACGTAGCCGACGCGTGCTCCGCCCTCGATGGACATGTTGCACACGGTCATGCGCTCTTCCATGGTGAAGCCGTCAAAGATGTTGCCCGCGTATTCGTAGGCGAAGCCGGTGCCGCCGTTGACGCCGAGGGTGCGGATGATGTGGAGGATGACGTCCTTGGCGTAAACGCCGGGGCGCAGCTTGCCGTTGACCTCGATGCGGCGGACTTTGAGAGCGCCAAGCGCCATCGTCTGCGTGGCGAGCACGTCGCGCACCTGACTCGTGCCGATGCCGAAGGCGATCGCGCCGAACGCGCCGTGCGTGGAAGTGTGGGAGTCGCCGCAGGCGATGGTCGTGCCGGGCTGGGTGATGCCCTGCTCGGGACCGACGATGTGAACGATGCCCTGCTTGCCGGAAGCGCGGTCGAAAAAAGTGATGCCGAACTCGGCGCAGTTTTTGCGGAGCTCATCCATCATGGCCTGGGCCAGCGGGTCTGCGTAGGGCTCTACGAACTGGTCGGTGGGCACGATGTGGTCAACGGTCGCAAAGGTGCGGTGCGGCATGAGGACCTTGAGACCGAGATCGCGCACCATGCCGAAGGCCTGCGGGCTGGTGACCTCGTGGATGAGGTGCGTGCCGATGAGGAGCTGCGTCTGGCCGTTGGCCAGCGTGCGGACGGTGTGGGCGTCCCAGACTTTTTGGAATAAGGATTTAGGCATGGGGAAGATGTTTTATAGGGAACTCAGGAAACCAGGAACGGAGTTCCCTCCAGTTGAGACGTATAATCTACCAGAGTATTGCATGACGGAGAAATACTTGTTTAGTCACTGGTGATGCCTCGCGAGTATCAATTTAATTATGATCTGCGCCATCTCGTTTACTTCCGCGAGGTCGCCCGGCAGCTACATTTCCGCAAGGCGGCGGAAACCCTGGTAGTTGCTCAACCTGCTCTCAGTCGTCAAATAGCCCAACTTGAAGCGGCGCTTGGCGTATCTCTTTTTACACGCTCACGGCGGCGGGTTGAGTTGACTCCTGCGGGCAAGGCGCTGCTGGAGCGCACCGATCCCCTGCTCCGCACGCTCAACGGCCTTCCCGCCGAGCTGCGGGCGCTGGCCGGAGGTGAAACCGGTCACCTCAAGGTCGCGTTCACCGGTCTGGCCATGGCTACGGTGTTGCCGGGGATCCTGCGCGAGTTTCACCGCAAGTTTCCAGGCATCCGGCTGGAGTTGGGCGAGTCGCCCACGGCGGTGCAGCTGGGTGCATTACAATCGGGCGAGCTGGCATGCGGCTTTTTCCATCCCGACGCGTCCACCCCGGGACTGAAGACGCGATTGTTGCTGCGCGAGAAAAACGGCGTGTTGCTGCCCGCCGACCATCCCCTCGCCGCGCAGCCCGTGCTGCGGTTGCGCGAACTAGCCTCGACCCCGTTCGTGCTTTTTCCGCGGACGCACAATCCCGGTTTTTATGACCGTATGCTGGCGGCGTTTTCGCGCGCCGGGGTGACGCCGCGCATTGCCGAAGAGGTGTGGCCACGCGCCAACGGCGTGGGCCTCGTGCGCGCCGGAGTGGGTGCAACGTTCATGTGCCCGTCGGAGGCTCGTTATTTGCCGCCGGAGGTCGTCTTTCGTCCGCTGGAAGGACCGGCACCCGAGAGCCGGCTGGTGCTTGGCTGGCGAACCTCCCCTAAACCGGAAGCAGCGCTCACCGCGTTTCTGACCGTGGTCGCCGACCTCCCGGAACAAAGCTGATCACTTCAACCGTGCGTCAAACGCGATGATCTCACGTTCGAGCTGGCTGCCCGCCTCGGGCTTGAGGGCGAATCTCGCCTGACCGAGCGCCGCACGCGCCTCGCCTCGATTCCCCTGGCTCGCAAGCTTCGTGACAAACGGCACCACGACCTGATCATAAAAATCCATGCCGGCGCGGGCGCCGTATTTCCGAAGAACGTCGCCATAGACCGTCATCTGCTGCTGCACCGGAGTGTCCGTAAAGATCACCTCGTTGATCATTTTAACGGCCTGCTCGATGCCAATGTCGGTCCGCTCATTCTTATTTTTAAGCGCCACGGAACGTTCTTCAAAGCTGGCCGCACTCACCTCCCCGCGTGCCTTCAGACTGGCGGCAAGCTGCCGGAGATAATAGGCGTTGAGATCGGGATACCGTTGCATGGCCATCGCCGCCTCGCGCAACAGGGCCTCCCGAGCCTTCGGCGGCGCGTCGGCATTGGCGGCGATCAGAATGTCCCACGCCTGCGAGTTGCGCCGCTCGTAATTGACGGCCTTGCGCGCGGCCAGAGCGGCGGCGGCCTTCCCCTTCTCTCCAAAACTCAGATAAAGACCGGCAAAAAGCGTATGCACATACGACTGCTTATAAGGCGGGAGCTTCCGGAAGCCTTCGGACAAAAACTTCAACTCGTGATCGGATATGCGGCCCCAAGTTTGCGGATCGTAGGCAACCCCTGTCACAAATTTCTGATCTTGGTAACGTCCGACATCGAGCACCCATTTCCCGCTCCGATCCAGATAGCCAAACCACGCGTGGCGTCCGTCTTTGCCATCCCCCACGAAAAATAACGTGGGCACGCCGCGCGCCTTGCCCGTCTGCCACGCAAAATAGGCCTGGTCCACGCAGATACCGCCCTCGCTGTAAATGCGCGACAGTTCGTAGGTCTCACCGGGCCAGATATATTGCCCCGCTTCGATGCGGTCCTGCCGGTAACGAACGCAACTGTAGCTCTGCGGCATCTGCGCGAGCGTGAACTTCACTGATTGCTGGGCCCAGGCGAGTTCCGAAAACGGCGCAGAAAAATCGACCAGAAAACGAAGGTCACCTGCGGTGAGTTGTCCCAGCTTTAGCAACGTGGCCCCGCGCTCATCCGTATCGACCAGAAACTTGAAGACCTCCCACGGGCGCAAAAGTTGGCGCTTGAGGGCTTTTTCCGTAACCTGCTCATGCGGCCAGGATGTCGGCGGCGGCGAGTCATAAACCAGGGAAATAGCCAGGGCGAGCTGGGCGTAGGTCTTGAAGCGCGCAGGGTTGTCC
>FSTE01000286.1_pt1 | contig 11195 bp, 9 predicted proteins | sample 1637071 | NCBI WGS metagenome assembly FSTE01 (sample SAMEA3914818, study PRJEB12502) | metagenome | biome: forest; material: soil | place: Canada | collected 2010-06-26 | depth 0.1 m
GCGGTGCATGTCAAACGCGCGACGGAGACCGCCAACAGCACCGCCGCCGCGTCCCTGCAGCGCATGTTGGGCGAGCCCGCCAGCCAGCAAAACAACGCCGAACTGGCCGCCACCCTCGTCCACTCCAACACCCGCATCACCCGCGCCGTCACCGTCCTCATGACCAATATCCGGATCGGTGAACGTCTCGACTCGGCGGAGCTCTCGCTCGTCGCCACAAAGACCGGCGAAATTCTGGAATCACTGGCTGCCACGATCGAGACCGAGGACAAACCGCCCGCCGACACCCCGGCGCGACTGACCGCGCTCGACGAACTGCAGGTCCGGCCCGAAACGGGGCGTGACGATCTCATCAACCTGCAACTCGGCAAAATCGCCACGGAACTAAGCGCCATGGTGTTGGCCATGTCACCGTCGGCCCCTATCCAAATAGCAGCGTCCGAAACAGCGGTCGCTTAAAGCATCAGCTCTTTAAAATCGGCCGTCTGGAAGGTGTGCGGCAATCCGCGAGGGTCGGCCATTTTTTGGAGATAGGCGCTGTCGGGGTGTTCCTTGAGGCTCTTCTGCAAAAATTTGACCGCCTCGTCTGTATTTCCAAGCAGGGCCATCACCCACGCTTTTTGGCCGAGATCCTTTTCGTCCTTTGCGCTCTTATAACGATCATCGATCAGCCCCATGGCTTTTTTATAGGCCTTCCGGGCGCCGTCTTTGTTGTCCTGGCGACGGCAGGACATCCCCAAGGCAACCCAGTATTCCGGATAATCCTCATGGAGAGCGATGGCCTTCTTGTAGAGCTCCTCGGCTCGCGAATACTCGCGAATCTGCATGGAAAACTGCGCCTCGCTGACGAAGTTTTCAGCCTGAAGCTGGTCTGCCTTGGATATCTCCTTGGGCTTGCCTTTGCAGCCGCCCAGCAGGGCGATGGCGACACAGAGAATCAGGGGTAGTCGTTTCATAAAAATCAGCACGTTCACATGTCCGGAGGGACGGTCGAAATGGCCTCTTCAATCGTGGTCAATCCCATCTTCACCTTGAGCAAAGAATCCTGATGCAGCGTCTGCATCCCGCCGCGCATGGCGATTTTTTTGAGCTCGGAGGTTTCCATGCCCTTGTTGATGCCCTCGATCATCTCCTCGTTCGTGACCATCAGCTCGTGGATACCCACGCGGCCCTTGTAGCCGGAACTGCCGCACTTGGGGCAGCCCTTGGGATTGGCCTTGGGAATGGGGCCGCTCCAGCCGATGGCTTTTTCCAAGATTTCCTTTTCGCGCGGGGTGGGATCGACGGTCAGCTTGCACTGCTTGCACACGCGGCGCATCAGGCGCTGGGCGCATACGCACAGCAGGGACGAAGAAATCATGAACGGCTCCACGCCCATGTCGGTAAGACGCGCGACGGTGCTGGGCGCATCGTTGGTGTGCAGCGTGGAGATGAGCAAGTGACCGGTGAGCGCGGCCTCGACGGCGATGTTGGCGGTTTCCTTGTCTCGAATTTCACCCACCAGAATGATGTCGGGGTCTTGACGAAGAAAGGCGCGGAGCGCGCTGGCGAAGGTCAGTCCGATCTGCCGGTGCATCTGCATCTGGTTGATGCCGGCAAGGGTGTATTCGATCGGGTCTTCGGCGGTACGGATGACAAGCTCAGGGGAGTTGATCTCATTGAGCGCCGAATAGAGCGTCATCGACTTGCCGGAACCGGTCGGTCCGCAATGCAGGATCATGCCGTAGGGCTGGGTGATGACGTCGCGATATTTTTTAAGATTCTCCTCGGAAAAACCCAGGGCCGTCATGGGCAGGGTGGACTTCTGCTTGTCGAGGATACGCATCACCACGCCTTCGCCGTAATTGAGCGGCGCGGTCGAGACGCGCAAATCGATGTCGACGCCCTTCTTCGTGAATTGCTTGAAAATGATGCGTCCGTCCTGCGGCAAACGACGCTCGGCGATGTCGAGGTTGCACATGATCTTGAACCGCGCGACGAGCGCAGGGCCGACCTTGGCGGGCAGCCTCAATTTTTCATGGCAAATGCCATCGATGCGGTAGCGGACGACCAGATCCTTTTCCTGCGGCTCGATGTGAATATCGGACGTTCCGGCGTAATACGCATCCTCGATGATCCGGCTGGAAAGCTGCAGGATGGGGCCGGAGTCTTCGGTGACGTCCTCGACCACACCCTCGGCCCCCTCGACGGTGCCGAATTCGACGCCGATCTCCTTCACAACGTCATCGAAGCCGGCGGACCGCTGCTGGGAGTTGTCCTTTACGAATTTCTCGCGAATGTCCTTCACCCGGCCGAGCAGGCGAACGACGCGCTTGCCGGTCATCTCCTGAATCTTGGCCGGCACCGTCACCTCGAAAGGATTGGCAAAGGCCACCAGCAGGATTTCGCCAACCTGACCGACGGGCATCACCAGATGCTCAAGGCAGAAGTCCTGCGGAATCCGCTCAAACGTCTGCGGCGTCACCCGGTAGCGGGCGACGTTGAACGGAGCGAGTCCCGCGGCCCGGGCGCGGGCGACGAAAAGCTGCAACTCCGTAAGGCGGTATTCATCCAGCAGGAGCTTGTCGAGGGCGTCGCCGCTGAGATCGTCGGGATGACGCACGAGCGCCAAACGCTGCTCTTCCGTGAGCCGGCCGGCCTCGACCAACTTGGCGACGATCTGTGTTTGGATTTTTCCGAGAGGCATGAGGTTTAGACGGAAGATCTGGCGGGAGGAACGCCGGTGCGCTCAGCGTCAAGTTTCTCAAGACAATCGGCTATCATCTCCAGCGTGGTGCCGAACCAGATGATGGGACCGCCAAGCTGCTTTTCCCAGTAGGTGCGCACCGCCGGACTCAGGTAATAGGCCGTAGCCACGAAAAAGATGTCTTCCTCACGATCAAAGGGCAGCGTCCAAGTGGCCCAGCAGGCGCCCAAATCCAAGGTTTTCCGCAGTTCTTCCGACATGTCGTAGGACCGCAAATCAACCAGCCCGACGCCGCGTTCCTCGGCGACATATTGAAGAACATCCTCCTCGCGCAGCACTTTCAACTCGTAGGCCAGAATGCCAAGCACCGTGCTTTGGCGGGGAGTGTCGGTGGCGACGAGTTCCAAAAGACGTTCATTGGCCGCCTCCAGGTTCTCGATCTTCACCAGGTTGGACTCGACGAGATTTGCGCCCAACAGGCGGTTGGCGCGCATGAGAAGGGAACGATGTTCGGGACTCATGATGATTCAGTTCAGGCCGCCGTGCCTTTTTTCATGGCCTTCGGTTTCCCACCGTTGGCGATCACCCGCTTGCGCAGGGCCTGCTTGAGTTCCTCAAGTCCGTCTCCGGTAAGACAGGAAATTTCGATGATATCGACCTTATGCCGGCGCTTGAACTTGGCCAGATTCGCCTTGGCGCTGGCGACGTCCATTTTATTGGCCACGACCACCCGGGGCTTTTTCAAAAGCGAGGCGTCATACAACTCGAGCTCGCTCATCAACGTCGCGAAATCCTCGCGCGGATCGCGGTCGTCCACGCCTGCCATGTCGATGAGGAACATCAGCAGCGTGCAGCGCTCGATGTGGCGCAGGAAGCGGTGGCCGAGCCCGCGGTTTTCGCTGGCTCCTTCGATGAGTCCGGGCACGTCGGCAAGGAGCAGGCGGTCGTAGGTTTTGGAATATTCGATGACGCCGATCTGCGGATGCAGCGTCGTGAAGGGATAAGCGGCGGTCTTCGGGCGCGCCTTGGTGATGCGCGTGGTGAGCGAGGACTTGCCGGCGTTGGGGAAACCCACGAGACCGATGTCGGCGATGCTCTTGAGCACAAGGCGGAACTTGCCGAGTTCGCCGTCGTGCCCGGGGTTTGCTCGTTTCGGGGCGCGGTTGGTGGGAGTTTTGAAGTGGGTGTTGCCCCAACCGCCGTTGCCGCCCTTGCAGAGAATGATTTCCTGGCCGTCCTCGATGACCTCGGCGACGACCTTGCCGGTCTCCTCGTCGATCACGACGGTTCCGAGCGGCATCTTCATGATGCAATGTTCGCCTTCCTTGCCATGACAGTCGGAGCCTTGGCCGTGCTCGCCTTGTTCGGCCTTCCAGTGCGGCTTGTATTTGTAGTCGATGAGGTTGTTGACGTCGTCGTCGCCCACGAGAATGACGTCGCCCCCGCGGCCACCGTCGCCGCCGTTGGGTCCGCCCCAGGGCTCGTATTTTTCCCGACGGAAGCTTATGCATCCGCGGCCACCATCACCGGCTTGAACTTTGATCACACACTCGTCGACAAACATGGAGCCCATGGTGCACAAAGAAACGCGCTTGCCAAGGGGTGCGTTTGAAATCGCCCGTAAATCGTAAAGCGGACTAGTCCAACTCCAATATCTGCTTCAACGACAGCTGGCGCTGCGCGAGCGTGAGCTGGTCGGTATCCCGATGGTTCTCCGAGAAACTATACCAAACCCACTTCGGAAATCTGCGGTCACGATCATTGGCCAAGACCAGCTCGGTCCCGGAAAAGGAGAGAAGATTATAGACCCAGTAATTGTGCTGCCGACCGTCCTTGCCCACCGGCCCGTAAACGAAGGAGGTATGCACCAGATAAGCCCACCCCTTGATTGCCACAAAATCAGCTGTTTCCGCATCGTAGCAAACTACGCTGGTGCTTCTGTAACCGGTCCGAGAAGAGAGCAGAAATGTAATCCACGTCTTCTCAGCGGCCAGACCGCAACCTCCGGAATAAGTAAGGATGACATAATCAGGACTATTATCGGAGTTAAGATCGGCTGTGTAGGCATACAATCCGGCTGCCGGACTCCCTTTGATCGGCCCTGTAAACAGTTTCGAGCCATTGCATGAGAGCGTCACTCCAGCCGAGCCATCAACCATCCGGTCTATTTGTAGATTCGTCATCTTCTCCGTCCGATAAACAAACTCATCACATCGTGGCAAAACAGGACCACCCGATGCGTTGGGAACGTCCGTTAGCTCGATCAACGGAAACGGTCGAGGCTGCTCACCGGGGGCAAATGGACTGTATTGCTCCTGCACCGCACGGGCGCCCGTCACATATAGAAACAGGCCAAGCCCGAGCAAAACGCGTGCGATCACAACGCCAGCTTGATACCCTTGCGCAGGTAGGTGGGAACGTCGAGGTCCTGGCCCTCGAAAAGATTGCGATCGGTCTTGTCGAAATGGCCGCGACGCTCGATTTCCCCAAACGTGAATTCGTCCTGCGCCGTGCTGGTGCTGCTCTCAGGATCGGTCGGCTGGGCGGGTCCGGCGGTGGTCGTCGGGAAAACCCCGGACGAAGCCAGCGGCGCGGTCGAGGTGATCGGCAACTCGTCGGTGCGGGCCGGCGTTTGGGTCAGCGGCCGGGTGGGACGCGCCAGCGTGGAGGGCCGGCGCACGCCGCCGCCGCGTCCGCCGACATCACTCGTGCCGAGCACGACCAGCTCGACCTTGCCCTGCATGTTCTCGTCGATGACTGCGCCCATAATCACATGGGATTCGCGACCAAAACGCTCGGTCACGGCGGTCATGATTTCGTTGACCTTGGGCAGCGTGAGATCGGTGCCGCCAACGATGTTGACGAGAAGACGGTCGGCCTTGCGGGCGAATTCCGGCGTGGCGAGCAACGGGCAGAGTTTGATGCTCTCGATGGCTTCCGCGACGGCGTTTTCACCAGAGCCGGAACCGAGTCCGAAAAGGGTTTTCCCGCTGCGCGTGTGGAAGGCCTGACGCAGCGTGGCGAAGTCGATGTTGATGAGTCCGGTGCGGAACAGCATCGACCAGATGGATTTCACGCCGCGACCGATCCACTCGTCAGCGCGAGCGAAGGAATCCAGCGCGGTTTCGCCGTCGGCGCCCTCCTGAAGGAGGATATCGTTGGGCAAAGGGATGACCGCGTCGCAGACCTTGCGCAACGCGATGAGGCCTTCCTCGGCCTGCTTCACGCGACGACCGCCCTCGAAGCTGAACGGCATGGTGACAAACGCGATGACCAGCGCGCCGGATTCGGAGGCGATTTCGGCGACCGTCGGGGCCGCGCCGCTGCCGGTGCCGCCGCCCATGCCGGCGACGAGAAACACGAGGTCGCAGTCCTTCACGACGGCGGAGATTTTTTCGCGGTCGGCCTCGGCCGCGTCATGGCCGAGATCAGGATCGCCGCCGGCGCCGAGACCGCGCGTCACGGACGAACCGATGAGCACCTTGTCCTGGACCGGAGAGTTGGCCAGCGCCTGATGGTCGGTGTTGATCACCGCCATCTGGAGGCGGTCGAGGTTCTCCATCTTGAGACGGTCGACCGCGTTGGAGCCGGCGCCGCCGACACCCACGACCTTGATCGCGATCGTGCGGTCGGTGAGGATTTCGTGCGAGAGCGGGAGTTCGGAGGGATTCATGGCGACCTTGGGTTAGGCGGTGGCGAAAAGTTTGCTGACCCAGCCGGCTGCTTTGCGGCGCGGCGCTGCGGCGGCCTCGGCGCGGGAGGTGAGTCCGTATTGAAGCAGGCCGAGCACGCTGCTGAATCCGGGATCGCGCAGATTTTCCGCGACCCAGCCGGGAGCCTCGCCGAGACGGGCCTGCACGCCAAAGACCTTGGCCGCAGCCTCGTCGATGCCGGGCAGCTTGGCCGTTCCACCGGTCAAAATCACGCCGGCGGCGGTCTTCTCAGGTGAGAAGGCGGGGCCGAGTTTTTTCTTAACGACCTCGAAAATTTCCCAGACGCGAGCGGACGTCACCTGCTCGATGCCGTAGCGCGAGAACTGGCGGTCCCCGATGGCGAAATCACCGTTGAGCCAGACCTTCTCGGCACGGTCCTTGGTCGCGATGGTGGCGCGTCCGAAGCGGAGCTTGAGTTTTTCCGCCTGACCTTCCGTGAGACGAAGACCGAGACTGAGATCGTTGGTAAGATGGCCGCCCCCAACCGGCACGACACCCGTCATCTGGGCGCTGCCATCACGGTAGAGCACGAAGTCGGTCGTGCCCGCGCCGATGTCGATGACGAGCGCGCCGTTCTGCCGGTCTTCCGGCGAGGCCAGCACTGTGCCCGAAGCCAGACTGGAAAGAATGAGCTCGGCCACACGCACGTTGAAACCACGGATGACATGAATGTTGTCTGCAATCTTTCCCTCGGGACCGTGAACGGTCCAGTAACCGGCCTCGAGTCGCTGGCCGACGAGATGAAGCGGATCAGGCACGATGCGACCGTCGAGGCGATAGGGACGGCGGAGGTGGTGAACCACCATGCGGCCGTCGGGAAGATTCTTGGATTTGGCGAGACGGCAGACGGTGTCGATGTCGAGCGCGCTGACCATGTTGTCGGCAGAGGAAACGTTGACGGCAGCCTCGTTATAAAAGCCTTCGAGGTGCCCGCCCGTCTGCGCCAAATAAACCTCGTCGATGCGCGTGCCGGCGCTCTGCTCGGCAGCCATGAGTGCGGTGTGGGTGGCGTCGCTGGCGGCGCGGAAGTCGGCGACGGCGCCCTTGATGACTCCGCGGGACTGGCATTCACCGACGCCGATGATGTGGAGGGAGCGATCTTGAGAAAGCTCGCCGATGAGCACGCTAACCTTGGACGTGCCGATCTCGACGGCACCGATGAACTTGGTTCTAGAAATCACGTTTCGAGGGAGAAGAGTTGCGAGGAGGAGGAGAGAAAAGTGCGGTTCCGAAGGGCGTGGGAGCGACGGGTTTTGCAGACGTGCGCGGGGTGCGGCCGTCGGCCGATACCACCGGCGTGTCGAAGGCGACCGGCACCTGGCTGCCGCCGACCGCGAGGTTGATGGCCTTGAGCGGCTGCGGCGGAGTTTGCCGGCGCGTTTCGTTCAGGATGTAATCGAGCCGGGCGAGCTGCTTGAAAAAGCCGTCGGACACCACGCCGAAGGTGATCTCGTCCACCTCCGTAGATTTGACCGCGATGGTTCCATCCACGGAAAAGCGGGCCAGCGACACGACGCGGAAGGTGCGGTAAATATCCGGGGTGTTGGTGCGCGCCGTCCCGAGCAGGTCGGAGACTTGCTCCAGTCCGTCGATGCGCGCGAAGCCGGCGCCCTCGCGGATCAGCTTCACGCCATCCAGAAACGGCAGCGTCTCGGCCAGCGCCTGGTCATATCCGACACCTTGATACACCGACCCGTCGCGTGAAACCATGTAGGCCTGCGGCGCGACCGCGCCACTCCGCACCATGACGCGGGCCACCGGCGAGCGCTCCTGAATCGTCACCGCCAGGATGTCGGGAAACTTGCGCGTCACCACGGCGGATTGCACCTGACCGGTCGCGAGCAGGCGTTCTTGCAGCACGGAAAGATTCAGCTCCATCAGGCTCGCGTTCTTGGGAAGATCCAGCGTCCGCGTAACCCAAGCCTTGTCGAGGACCCCGTCGGTGCGCAGCGCGATGTCACGAATGGGCACGTTGCTGGCGGCGGCGGTGATGCGAGTCGGATTGGTTTCCCAGACCGAAACCAGTTCGTAAATGCCCCAACCGGCCGCACCGATCACGAGCACCAAGCCGACGATGTTGCCCACCGCGAACGCCAGGCGCTTCTTCCCTTCGCGCGTCATGGCCTTGGGTGTGACGTTCTGGGGAATGTCACGCCAAGTGCGGGTCGGCGGAGGATTGACGTTCAACTGGCTCATTTAGCGGTGATGGGGCCCTGCTTAAAACGTTGCACGGCAGGGCCAACCAGTTCTCGGACTAATCCGCTAAAATCCAACCCCGCACAGCGCGCGCTCATCGGCAAAAGGCTGGTTTCTTTCATGCCCGGTAGCGTGTTGATTTCCAGCAAATAAAGAGGGTTATTCACATTTTGCTCACAGAGGATGAAGTCCACCCGCGCATAGTCCCGGCAACCGCAGGCCGCAAAGGCCGTTTCCGCCGCCTTTTGGACCATTTTGGTGGCGGCCTCGTCCAGCGGTGCCGGCGCGAAATACTCGGTCGCCCCCTTGGTGTATTTGCTCGCGAAGTCATAGATGCCCGACTTCGGCCGAATCTCCACCACACCCATCGCCTGACCGTGCAACACGCCCACCGAAAGCTCCTTCCCGACGATGCGCTGCTCAATCAACCAATTGCCCGCCGTGATGGCGGCAAGCGCGCCCGTCAAAGTCGGACGGTCGAGCGCCAGAGTTAATCCCACGCTGCTCCCCTCCGCGTTGGGTTTGACCACGACTTGTCCGCCAAGTTGAGCGATCACTTCGTCTGCCGACGGCTTTTCGGAAGCCGCAAAATGGATGCCTTTCGGCACGCCCACCCCACGCGCGGCGGCGGCGGCTTTGGTGCGCGTCTTGTCCATGGTCAGCGCACTGCCCGCCGCGTCACAACCGGCATAAGTCACGCCTGCCGCATCCAGCAGCCGCTGCATCCCCCCGTCCTCGCCAAATGTTCCGTGCAACGTCGAGAACACCACATGACGCGCCGAATCGAGGCCGACTGGCAGCGCATCAGCGTCGATCTCGAACAGCCGCGTCGGATAACTGCGCGCGAGCGCGATGGCCGAGGCGCGGCCGGAGCCGAGCGAGACTTCGCGTTCGGACGAAGTGCCCCCGCAGAGGACCGCTATAATGGGTTCATTCATAAAACATCCTTCCAGTTTTTTCCATAGAGCAGCACCTCGGGCTCAAGCTGCACGCCCTGCGCCTGATCCACCCGCGCACGCACACGACGCACAAGCGCGATCACTTCCGCCGCCGAAGCGCGCCCCCGATTGACGATAAAATTCGCATGCGTCGCCGACACCTCGGCATCCCCCACCCGCTCGCCCTTGAGTCCGCTCGCATCGATAAGCCGCCCCGCCGAATCGCCCGGTGGATTCTTGAAAATGCAACCCGCACTCGGTTCGCGCGGCTGGGACTTCTGCCGCTTTTCCTTGTAGGCGTCGATCTGGCGAGCGATCGCGCTCGCCTCGGATTGCGACGCGGGTCGTAGCAACGCTCCCAACGCAATCGCCTCGTGCAACTCCGCGCAATGCCGGTAGTCCACATGCATCTCGGCCTTCTTAAAAGTGCGGATCTCTCCGCCGAACGTCATCACCTGAACCTCCTCAACCACGTCGAACATCCAGCCGCCCATCGCGCCCGCATTCATGCGCAACGCCCCGCCGAGGTTACCCGGAATGCCTTCGAGAAATTCAAAACCCACCAGACCGGACTTCGCCGCCAACCCGCAAAGATTTTTCAGGCGCAAGCCCGCGCCCACCCACACGCGACCATCGGCGCGCGGCTCAAAAATCTCCCATGCCGGCTGCCGCAAACTGACGACCAACGCATCCACACCCTCGTCCGGCACGATGAGATTCGAGCCGCGCCCGAGCGCGATGACCGGCAGCGCCAGCGATTTCGCGGCCCTGACGAGAGCCTGCAAATCCGCCACGCTCGCCGGCTCCGCATAAATACGCGCGGCCCCGCCGATCCCGATGGTGGTTTTCTTGGCGAGCGACTCTTCGCGTTTCACCTTGGTGTCTGCCGAAACCGCGCCGCGCAGCTTTTCCGCCGCCTGGTCCCAGTGCTCTGCCGAAGCCACCGACTTCAGCCACTCGCGCGCCATCACGTCGATATCCCCCGCACCGACGAACGCCACAAAATCGCCCGCCCGCCTTCCCCTCTCCAGCGCCCGCAGCAATCCCGCGCTGTCGCCCTCGATATATATCACGGGCAAAGCCGGCGCTATACGTTGGAGCTCGGCAAAAACATCCGCCGTCGTGCCACCCACCATCGGCGCCTCGCCCGCGCCATAGACGTCGATTAGATAAACCACATCACCCAGAGCCAGCGCCGACGCGAACTCGGCCTTGAACTGCGCCGTGCGACTGAAGCGATGCGGTTGAAACACCACCATGAGCCGTCCGCCCGTGCGTTGACGCAGACTGCCAAGCAACGCGCGAATCTCCGCCGGATGATGCGCGTAGTCTTCGATCACCGTGAGATCCTTAGTCGCGTGCAACACCGCCTGGCGACGACGCACGCCCGGATACGCCGCCAGCAATTGGCCGAGCGAAACCGTCACGCCCATGAGATGCGCGGCGGCGAGCGCGGCGGCGGCGTTAGCCGCGTTAAATTCTCCCATCGCCCGCACCGTTGCACGGCCAACCGGGAAACGCCCGCTCAGCACCACCTCGATACTGCCGTCACGATCACTGACGATTTCCGCGCGGTAGTCGCCCGTGCGACCAAACGTAAACCGCGAGGCCGCATCCGCCGAGACCTTCGTGGAAAGCGGGCACGCCTCGCTCACAAGCACC
>FSTE01000361.1_pt1 | contig 10979 bp, 9 predicted proteins | sample 1637071 | NCBI WGS metagenome assembly FSTE01 (sample SAMEA3914818, study PRJEB12502) | metagenome | biome: forest; material: soil | place: Canada | collected 2010-06-26 | depth 0.1 m
CCTTCGTCCTCGATGCTTCAATCGTCCTTAAGACCATTCACGTCATGCTGTTTGGCAAAGGACGCTGAGTATATATTGTAGAGTCATGGCCAAATCCTACGACCTTCTCGTCATCGGTGGCGGCAGCGCCGGTTTCAACGCCGCCCGCACCGCCGCCGGACTCGGCAAACGTGTCGCCATCATTGATGGCGCCAGAGAACTCGGCGGCCTCTGCATCCTAAAAGGCTGCATGCCATCCAAGACCCTTATCTATTCGACCGAGGTTCTCCATCTCGCTCAAAAAGGGAAAACTTTCGGACTCAAAATCCCCAAGGCGACCGTGGACATGAAGGCGCTCCACGCCCGCAAGAAAAAGATCATCGGCGAATTCGCCGACTACCGCGCCCAGGCCCTCGAAAGCGGCAAATACGACGTTTACCGCAGCCACGCCCGCTTCATCGGCCCTCACACCATCGCCCTAGCCGACGGCCGCACGCTTACTGCCAAAAAATTCCTTATAGGCACCGGCTCCAAGGTCAGTGTCCCCGCCGTCGTCCCCGGCCTCGCCACCACGCCTTTCTGGACAAGCGACGACGTGCTCGACCTCGATTTCGTCCCCGAGAGCGTGATCGTCCTCGGCGGCGGCATCGTCGCCTGCGAGCTCGCCCAGTTTCTCCGTAGGGTCGGATCGAAGGTCACACTCATCCAGCGCAGCAAAAACATCCTCAAAGACCACTCGCCCGCCGCCAGCGAAGTCGTCCAACAGTCCTTCCGCGATGAGGGCATCGACCTCCACACCGACACCAAGATCGAAAAAATCTCCGGCGACAAAACCGGCGTCACCGTTAGGTTTACCAGCGCCGGCAAGTCCGTCGTCCGCCGCGCCAAGTTCCTCTTCAACGCCCTCGGCCGTGAGCCCAACACCACCGGCCTCGATCTGGCCGCCGCCGGCGTGAAAACCACGCCCGCCGGACGCATCTCCGTCAACAAATGGCAGCAGACATCCGCAAAGCATATCTACGCCGGTGGTGACGTCTGCGGTCCTCACGACATCGTCCACCTCGCCGTCGCCCAAGGGGAACTCGCCGCCCGGCACGCATTCGGAGTCAAAGGCCTGAAGCCCATCGACCACGCCCTGCTCCTCAACGTCGTCTTCACCGATCCCCCGCTCGCCACCATCGGTGTTCAGGAAAGCGAACTCGCCGCCCGTGGTGAAAAATTCCTGGTCGCCTCCTACCCCTTCAACGACCACGGGAAATCCATCCTCATGGACGCCAACTACGGCTACGTGAAGGTAATCGCAGAACCCAAACGCGGACGCATCCTCGGAGCGGAAATCGTCGGTCACGACGCCGGCGAACTGATTCACATCTTCAGCGGCCCGCTCGCGATGAAAGCCACCGTCTTCGATCTGCTCCACGCCCCTTGGTATCACCCTACCCTTGCCGAAATCCTCACTTACCCCCTCGAGGAAATTGCTGACCAGATCAAGCGGTAGACCCGCAACACTCCTTTTCTGCTCCCCTTCGCAGACCCCGACGCCTCACCACCCGTGAGGCGTTTTTCGTTTATGCATCCCACGAAGTCCGTCCGCCTCGAAAAATAACCGCCGTATTTTCCCTGCTTCTTTTCGTGTGTTTCGTAGTGAAAACCTCCTAATCTCATCCCATGTCGAAATACCAGGCTCCCGCGTTTCTCGTCGATCTGCTCCACGCCCGTTCGCCCTCCGGCGCCGAGTTCGAGGCCCAGAAGGTCTTCGACACCTACGTCAAACCCGCCGCCGACTCCTATGCCAAGGACGCGATGGGCAACCGCCTCGCCACCTTGAATCCCAAAGGCAACCCCGTGCTCATGCTCGCGGGCCACATGGACGAGCTCGGCCTCATCATCACCTACGTCAACAAAGACGGCTTCATCTATTTCGACACCATCGGCGGCCACGACCGCACCGTGATCTCCGGCCGCCGCGTCGTCATTCAAACAGAAAATGGCCCGATCAAGGGCGTCACCGGCAAGCGCGCCATCCATCTCATGGAAGAGGCCGACCGCAAGAAGGTCCCCGAGATTCACGAAATCTGGATCGACATCGGCGCCGCCTCCAAAAAAGAGGCCCTCGAACGCGTCGCCATCGGCGACACCGTCACCTACGATCACGAGTTTGAATTGATTCACGGCAGCATCGGCGCCGCCCGCGCCTTCGACAACAAAGTCGGCGCCTACGTCGTCGGCGAAACCCTCATCCGTCTCGCCGCCGCCAAAAAGAAACTCGCCGCCAAGCTCGTCGCCGTCGCCACCGCGCAGGAAGAAATCGGCACGCGCGGCGCCATCACCGCCGCCTACGCGGTCAACCCGCACATCGCCCTCGCGGTGGACGTCGGCCACGCGACCGACCATCCCGATTGCGACAACCGCAAATACGGCGAGACCAAGCTCGGAGGCGGCCCGATCATCTGCCGCGGCCCGAACATCAACCCCAAGGTTTACGAGCGCCTCGTCAAAGCCGCCAAGAAGCTCAAAATCCCCTATCAAATCGAATCCGACCCGCGCCCGACCGGCACCGACGCCCGAGCGATCCAAGTGGGCCGCGGCGGTGTGGCCACGGGCTTGGTGAGCATCCCTCTCCGCTACATGCACACGCCCAGCGAGATCGTTGACCTCGAGGACGTGGAACGCACCGTGCAGCTCTTCGTCGAGTTCGCCCTCGGCCTGGAAAAAGGCGAATACCTGCACTGGTAATCGCCGGTCAATCCGCCCGACGCCGGCGCCAAACCACCAGCGCCAGCGTTGCCCCGCCCAAAAGCAGCGCCCAAGTCGCAGGCTCGGGGATGCCGCTCACCGTGTTGATGTCGTTCAAAATTTGGGTCCGATAAAAGGCCAGATCCACCGCGAGGGTGCCCTGTCCCAAGCTCGTGCCTCCACTGAATAATTCCCCGACACCACTGAGGATTCCCGCCAGCACCCAGGTGCTCCCATTGAAATAAAACTCGCCCCCACCGGAGTCGCCACCCACGCCTTGGCCGCCATTGCCACTTTCGCCACTGGCCAGCGTGACGATCCCCTGTCCGCCATAGGGAGTCCCGTTGATCGTGTAATCGGTATAGCCGGCGATGGTGTTGGTTCCCCAGCTCTTGCCTCCCCCAAACCCGATCATCTGCACCGTGGTCGAACCAAGATTGCTAAACGAATTCAGCGATAAATTCGCCAATCTCGGGCTCGTGCTTATTCGATAAAGAGCCAGATCCGCCTGCGAACTGTCCGTGTTGTAGATATTGATCGAAGAGCCGGTGACCGCGCTGTAGGTCGTCCCTCCAAGCGTGAAGTCTCCCAGACCCACGTGCGCGGCCGTGAGCACCCAGTAAGTGCCGTTGTAATCACCCAGATAAACCCCACTGGCACCGCCAATCGCCCCCACATAGTTCCATGCGGATGAGCCCGGATCGGACGTGTTTGTCGAGGAGCCCGAAACAATCGCCCTGACCGCCGGCACAACTGCAACGAAGACCGCGATAAGCACGCACCGGAATGCCTTGGATAAAGTTTTCATCGTGACAGTCGAAAAACGCTGCGAATGGAAATTGGGTTTCTAAAACGTCGCTGTTTTTCGGCTAAGCCGCGTTCTGCTTCGCTTCACCCTTGAGGGCTTTCTTGAGGGTGGGCTTTCGCTTGCCGGCAACCACTGCGGCGTCGATCACGACCTCGACCACGTCGTCGCGCTGGGGGAGTTCATACATCACCTCAAGCATGAGGTTTTCCATGATGGCACGCAACGCGCGGGCACCGGTCTTCAGCTCGACCGCCTTCTGGGCGATGGCCTTGACCGCGTCGGACGTGAACCGCAGCCGCACACCGTCGATGGCGAAGAGCTTGGAATACTGCTTCACCATCGCGTTCTTCGTGCGGACGAGAATCTTTTCCAGGTCGGCGACCTGAAGCGGATCGAGCACAGAGACAACCGGAAGGCGGCCTATGAACTCGGGGATCATGCCGAAGCGCACGAGATCTTCCGGGGCGACCGACTTCATAATGCTCTCGGCGGACATTCCTTCGCCAGCCGCCTTGTCGTGCTGGGCCTTGATCGAGGAGAAACCGAGGCTGCGCTGGCCGAGCCGTCGCTGGATAATGCTGTCGAGTCCGACGAACGCCCCACCGCAAATGAAGAGGATGCCGGCGGTGTTGATCTGCACGTATTCCTGGTTCGGGTGCTTGCGTCCGCCCTGCGGAGGGACGTTGCACACGGTGCCTTCGAGAATCTTCAGGAGCGCCTGCTGCACGCCTTCGCCGGAAACGTCGCGGGTGATGGACACGTTCTCCGTCTTGCGGCCGATCTTGTCGATTTCGTCGATGTAGATGATGCCGCATTCGGCGCGCTTTACATCGTAGTTGGCCGACTGGAGAAGGCGCAAGACGACGTTTTCAACGTCTTCGCCGACGTAGCCTGCCTCGGTCAGCGTGGTGGCATCGGAAATCGCGAAGGGCACGTCGAGAATCTTGGCGAGCGTGCGGGCGAGGAGAGTCTTGCCCGAGCCGGTCGGCCCCGTGAGCAAGATGTTGCTCTTCTCCACCTCGACATCGTTGAACTCGGGCGAGAGCGCGCCGCTGTCCCCCGGTGTGCGCGCCGAATCGAACATGATGCGCTTGTAGTGATTGTAAACCGCGACCGAGAGGACCTTCTTGGCGTGGTCCTGACCGATGACGAAGTCGTCGAGCGCGCGCTTGATCTCGGATGGTTTGACGAGGCGGAAGGTGGGCTTGGCGTCGATCGCCGGCTGCTTCACCTCGCGGTCGATGATGGTTTTGCAAACGTTGACGCAGGCGTCGCAGATGTGGACGCCCGGACCGGCGATGATTTTTTTGACCTCGGTCTGCGATTTGCCGCAGAAGGAACAAAGGGTCATGCGCGTCGGTTTGGCCATGGGAGGAGGATGCTAGCGGGAGCCGGCGTGAGTCGAGTTCACAAAAAAGACGGCCTCCTCAGCGGGGGCCGTCTTGAAAAAGAGCCATGGGAGAACTTTAAGCGGCGATTGCCGGAATCCCGAGCTTGATGACTTCGCGGGTCGATTCGACGACGTGGTCAACGATGCCGTAGGCCTTGGCCTCGTGCGCGCTGAGGTAGTAGTCGCGATCCGAATCGGTGCCGACCTGCTCGGCCGTCTTGCCTGTGTGCTTGGCGATGACGCTGTTGAGCGTCTGACGCCAGCGGAGGATTTCCTTCGAGGCGATCATGATGTCGGCCGTCTGGCCGCCAGCGCCGCCGCTGGGCTGGTGGATCATCACGCGACTGTTGGGCAGCGCGAAACGTTTGCCGGGCGTGCCGGCGGCAAGGAGCACGGTCGCCATGCTGGCAGCCTGGCCGATGCAATACGTCACCACGTCGCACTGGAGGAAGTTCATCGTGTCGTAGATGGCCATGCCACCGGTCACGACGCCACCGGGCGAATTGATGTAGAAGTGGATGTCCTTCTTCGGGTCTTCCATCTGAAGGAACAACATCTGGGCGATCACCAGATTGGCGACCATGTCGTCGATCGGCGTGCCGATGAAGATGATCCGGTCCTTGAGCAGGCGGGAATAGATGTCCATCGACCGCTCGCCGCGGCCGGTGTTTTCCAGAACAATGGGGACGTAGTAGCTCACGAAGTTTTTCCTTGGTTTACGGTGTCCGATCAGGCCTGCGCTGAGGCTGTCGTCACCGTAGCCCGGGAAACAAGTAAATCAAGGGCCTTGTCGAAAATGATCGACTGCTGGACCGAGCGGAGCTTCTCGCGATCCTGCGTGAGCTCCTTGACGAGCTTCTCGGGCTTCTGGTTGTTCATCACGGACTCGCGGTAGATGAAGGTATCGATGTCCTTCTCGGTAACAGTGAGCTTTTCCTGCTCGGCGATTTTCGCGAGAATGAGCTGGGTCTTCACGCGGCTGCGGGCGGCCTTGCTGGCGCCGTCATGGAGGGAGGCCTTGTCTTTCTCGAACTGGTCGGCAGGGACGCCACGGCGCATGTTTTCCTCGATGAACTGACGGAGAACCTGCTGCGTCTCGCTCTCAACGAGGCTCTCGGGAACGGCGAAATCGACCTTGGCGTTGAGCGCCTCGGTGACCTGACGGCGCTGGGCCTGGCGGTTCTCGTGTTCCTTGCGGCCCTTGAGATTGTTGCGGACGTTGACCTTGAGGCTGTCGAGGTCGTCGGACTGGTGGGACTTGAAGAAGGCTTCGTCCATGGGAGGAAGGACGCGCTCGCGGATTTCCTGAACCTCGACGGCGTAGACGGCGGTCTTGCCGGCAAGCGCGGGCACGGCGGCGAACTCGGCAGGGAAGTTAATGGTCACGTCCTTCTTGTCGCCTGTCTTGAGGCCGGCGAGCTGCTTGCCGAGGCCGGGGATCAGGCCTTCGTTTTCTCCTTCAACTTCTTCCCAAGTCTGCGGGACCTTGCCGTAGATCTGTTTGTCGGGCGCGAGATCGAGGACGGGCTTGCCGTCAACGGTGCCTTCGTAGGCAAGCTTCACATAGTCGCCCTTGGCGGAGGGACGCTCGGCGACCTTGAAATCGGCGCGTTCAGCGCGCATTCCCTCGATCACCGCATCAACCTCGGCATCGGTCGCGTCAACGGATTTGATCTCGGTGGGAAGGCCGGCGTAGTCGGGCAGCGTGAAAGTCGGGCGAACATCCAGCGTGATCGTAATGGTCGCGGACTGGTCGGGAGAAAGAGCGCCCTCTTGGACATCGGTGATGTTCAGCGCCTCGATCTTGGACTGCTCGAGACCGCTGCGGTAGGCCTTGGCGAGGACCTTCTGCTTGAATTCGTCACCGATCTCCTTCGCGTAACGTTTCAGCACGAGATTGGCGGGGGCCTTGCCCGGACGGAAGCCGGGGAGGCGTGCGTGCTTGGAAATCTCGCCGACCACGGCCTGATGTTCGGCGGCGACCTCGGCTTGATCGAGGGTCACAACAAGGCTTTTGCGGGTTTCAGAGACGTCTTTGATTTCGATGTTCACGGTTGGAAAAAAGCGGAGGTTTTTGTTGACGGAATTGGAAAAACTACGCGCCCACGCTCGGCTCGGTCAATGCCTGATTCGAGGGTGTGTTTGTGAAATAAACCGGATCGGCGCGGGAAGGAACCCCTACTCGGCCAAGGCGACCGAGGTGGAGGCGGGCCAGCGGCCCGTGCCACCGAGGGCAACGCCGGCCCAGTCGGGGTTCGCCCCGCTCGGAGAGTTCGACGGTCTGGTATATTTAATAAACACACCCTCGACGCTTGAAACCCGCGCCTCGGGCAAACTTGATGCACATCGACCAATGCCCAGCCTCCGCCACCTGCTTGCCGAGCACCCCACCCTGCTCATGATAGACGCAGCCTCGACCCGTGTGCAGGTCGGCCTGTGGCATCAAGGCCTCGTGTCGTGGCAAGTCGAAGAAGCCGAAGCCGGCACCGCCGTCTTTGCCTGCACGGAGAAACTGCTGGCCGCGCATAACCTTACCATTGCCGATCTCAACGCCTATGTTTTCTGCGAAGGCCCCGGCTCCGTCCTCGGCATCCGCACCTCGGCGGTCGCCTTGCGCACTTGGCGTGTGCTCAAGCCCGCGCCCTCCTACGCCTACCAAAGCCTGACGCTCGCCGCCCACGCCCTCGACAAACCCGAGGTCAACGTCATCGCCGACGCCCGCCGCGACTCGTGGCACGTCCAGCGCCTCGGCGAAACACTCCGCCGCGTGCCGACGTCCGAATTGACCGGCGAATGCGTCATGCCCGAAGGCTTCCGCCACTGGACTCCACTCCCGCCCGCGCTCGGACGCACCCCCTACGATCTGCCCGCGCTCCTCGCCTTGCCTGCACTCCTCGACGCCGATCTTTTTCATCTGAGCGCCGAACCGGATGCATTCATGCACGAGGAACCTTCCTACGTGACGTGGACACCTCAAGTCCACCAAGCCCCCGCACGCTGAATCTTAAAATGGCCACCGCCTCACGCCTTCCCCTGCGATGCTGGGCCGAGATCGATCTCGCAGCCCTCGAGCGCAACCTGCACCTCATCCGCGCCTCGCTGCCCTCGCACATGCGCTACGTCGCGGTCGTCAAAGCCGACGCCTACGGCCACGGCCTCCACCAGACCGCCGCCCGCCTCATGCACGCGGGCGCCGACCTCTTCGGCGTGGCCAATCTCGCCGAGGCCGCCGCCATCCGCGAACTCAGCCCTGAATGGCCCATCCTCCTCCTCAGCCCGCTTCTGCCCGATGAAGACCGCTACGTCATCGACTACGACGTCGCCGCCACCGTCTCGTCATCCGACGAAGTCTCCCGCCTCGACGCGGCGGGCCGCGCCGCCGGCCGCGAAGTGACGGTCCACTTAAAAATCGACACCGGCATGGGCCGCCTCGGCGTATGGCACGAGGAGGCACCTACGCTGTATCGACAAATCCGTGACTCGAAAAACCTGAAGCTCGCCGGCGTATTCACCCATTTTTCGAGTCCCGACACCGACGCTGTTTTCACCGCCGAACAACGCCGCCGCTTCCTCATCGCGCTGCAAAAATGCGAGGGCCTCGATCTTGCCACTCTCTTCGTCCACGCCGACAACAGCGCCGGCCTTGAAACCATCGAGGTCGCCGGCCCCTTCAACGCCGTGCGCATCGGCCTGCTCCAGTTCGGCATCCTTCCGCACACCGGCTCCCTGCTTTCGCAGGTGCAAGCCGAGCCCGTCTTCAGTTTCCGCACCCGCGTCGGTCTCGTAAAACGTCTGCCCGTCGGCACGGGCATCAGCTACGGAAGCACTCACATCCTGCGCCGCGATTCCACCGTCGCCATTCTCACCGCCGGCTACGGTGACGGCCTGCCTCGAGCCGCCAGCAACCGCGGCCACGTGCTCATCCGCGGACAACGTTGCCCCGTGCTGGGCCGCGTGACCATGGACCAAACCATCGTAGACGTAACCGATGTCGCGGACGTTTGTGCCGGAGACGAAGCGGTGCTCATCGGGCGTCAGCTTGGCGCGGAAATCAGCCTGACCGAATTCAGCCGCTGCGCCGACACGATCCCGTGGGAAACCCTCTGCTCAGTGACCAAACGGGTTACGCGACTCTACCGCACGCCTCTCGGTATCTGATAATTTTTATCGGGCTTCGGGGGAAACTTCGGTCGAATTAGGGCGTCCTATTTGCCGTAGGCGGCAATCACGTTACACTGCCGTTCATTCCCCACCCATGAAGCTGGATATTTCTCCGCAGGATGCCTGGCAGCCCTTGCCCGCCAAAGACTGGAACGAGGACGCCGCCCGTCATCTGCTACGCCGCGCCGGTTGGGCCGCCCAGCCCGCCGAAGTCGACCGCCTCATGAAAGACGGGCTGGAAGCGAGCCTCGACCGCCTTTTCCCTGCCAAGCCAAACTCTCTGCCCAAGCCGCGCCTCGTCGCGAACATCGAGAGAGACACCCCGGAGTATGCCCAAAAACTCCGCATCGCCGAGACGTCCGAGCAAAAAAAAATCATCCAGCGCGAACAGCGCGAGCGTCAGCAGCAAGCCGTCCAAGACCTGAGCATCAAGTGGCTCCAGTTCGCCTCCCTCCCTGAAAACGCCGTCGCCGAGAAATGGGTCCTGTTCCTGGGCGACGTCTATGTGATCAGCCAGGAAAAGGTGCAAAACACCGCATGGGTTTACAGCTTCCAGGAAACTTTGCGCCAAGGCGGCTTTGGTCGCGCACCCGATCTCGCCAAGGCCGTTTCCCGCACGCCCGCGATGATCCGCTTCCTCGACTTGCAGGACAGCAAGGTCGGCGCGCCCAACGAAAATTTCGCCCGCGAACTTTTCGAGCTCTTCCTCCTCGGCGAGGGCAACTACACCGAAGAGGACATCAAGGAATCCGCGCGCGCCTTCACCGGCTACCGGGATCGCATGGGCGTTTTCTACTTCGCCCAAAAACAACACGACAAAGGCCCGAAAACCATTTTCGGAAAAACCGGCCCGTTCGCCGGCGACGACGTCATCGATCTCGCCTTCACTCAACCGGCCGCCGGCCGTTTCCTGCCGCACGAGATGGTCCAGTTCTACCTCACCGACGATGGCATCCCCATCGAATACCTGACCGCCATCGGCGACTGGTGGCGCGACACCGGCTACGACATGCGCAAACTTGCGCAGCGCTTCTTCGGTAGCCGCATCTTTTTCGATCCGGCGTTTCGCGGGAACTACATCAAGAGCCCCATCCAGTTTTATCTCGGGCTCGTCCAGGATCTTGATCTCAACGTCGCCCCGTTCCCCCGCCATGCGCTCAACGCCCTCCGGCTCATGGGCGAAAACCCCTTCCGTCCGCCGAATGTCCGCGGCTGGGTCGGCGGACGCATGTGGATCAACTCCGGCACGCTCAACTCCCGCCGCCAGCTCGTCGAAACCCTCTTCACACCCATTAACGAGGATAACCTCAACGCCGACGAACAGGTCCAGCTCGTCGCCGCCCGTTCCACCGGCCTGAGCACGTTCACCGTCACCGACGAACGTCTCGACGCGATGCTCGCCAGCTCAACGCCTGCGCAAATCACCGACCACTTCGTGGATTACTTCCTCACCGTCCGCGTGGATGACGGCTTCCGCGGCAGCGTCCTCTCCTTCCTCTCCGACCCGACCGCCGTCGCCAACCGCCGTGCCCGTCTGCGGAGCACCGCAGTCACGCTGCTGCAATCCCCCGAATACCAACTCTGCTGATCCGCCCCGTCATGAACAACCCGCACAACCTTTTTCCCTCCACGCGCCGCGAGTTCCTCAAATGGGGCGGACGCGGCATCGGCCTCATCGCATTCAGCCGCTTTGCCCCGTCGTTCCTCGTCGAGTCCACCCTCGCCGCGATGCCCTCGCCGGAGAAAGACCGCTCCATCCTCGTCCTCGTGCAGCTCGCCGGCGGCAACGACGGCCTCAACACCGTGATCCCCTTCGAGGACGCCGACTACTACCGCCTCCGCCCCACCCTCGGCATCAAAAAAGAAGCCGCGCTCCCCCTCAGCGACACGCTCGGCCTCCACCCG
>FSTE01000122.1_pt1 | contig 10903 bp, 7 predicted proteins | sample 1637071 | NCBI WGS metagenome assembly FSTE01 (sample SAMEA3914818, study PRJEB12502) | metagenome | biome: forest; material: soil | place: Canada | collected 2010-06-26 | depth 0.1 m
CTCGGCCTCTCGATCATCCGAGGTTTCGTGGTCGCCCAAGGCGGCGAAGTCGTCGCCGGCGAAAACCCCGGCGGCGGCGCCGTTTTTACCGTTTACCTGCCCTTCGCCCCGCACGCTAATGTGCCCAGCGAATGACACACGGCCCCGCCAAACCCGAAATCCTCGTCATCGACGACGAAATCCAGATCCGCCGCCTCCTCCGCATCACGCTTGAGGCCGGCGGCTACCGGGTGCGCGAAGCCGAAAACGCCTCCCTCGGCCTCAACGAAGCCGCCGTCCAGCGCCCCGACGCCATCATCCTCGACCTCAGCCTGCCCGACATGAACGGCCTCGACGTCCTCCGCCGCCTCCGCGAATGGAGTCACACGCCCGTCCTCATCCTCTCCGTCCAAGGCGACGAGACCGCCAAGATCGCCGCCCTCGACGCAGGCGCCGACGACTACCTCACCAAACCCTTCGGCGGTGGCGAACTCCTCGCCCGCGTCCGCGTCCTCCTCCGCCGCGCCCAGCCCGCCGGCGAGGTCAGCATCGCGACCTTCGGCGACGTGCAGGTTGATTTCACACGCCGCACCGTGACCAAAGCCGGCACCGAGATTCACCTCACCGTCAAAGAATACGCCCTCCTCCGCCTCCTGCTCCAGCATCGCGGAAAAGTTATCACTCACCGCCAACTCCTCCGCGACGTCTGGGGTCCCGGCCACGAGGAAGACACGCATTACCTCCGTGTCCACATGGCCAATCTCCGCAAAAAAATCGAAGCCTCCGCCGAGCAGCCCGCCTTTCTAAAAACCGAATCCGGCATCGGCTACCGCTTCACCGACGCCGGCTGAGCGATAAACTCCGCCGATCAGTAGCCGCGTTTGCAGCGAAGCAAAAGCGCCTCCTTTTCCCCCGGCGTCAGATTCAAGCCCGGCAACGTCGCCAAAGCCTCCTTCGAATTGCCGTAATACCACCATAAAAATGTTTCGCCGATCAGTTTAACCCTCACCTCGGGACTACTCGCCGAGTCCGCCAGCCGAAATGTTTCCTGCGGATTCTCATAGCCTATCACACTCATCATTGCGCCCAGACTGCGGTCGCGCATCTCACCCGTTGGCACGTTGGGCAACCACGCCACCATATCCGCCGGCTGCTTGATTCCCATCGAGTAAAGCAACGACCCAAGTCCTTGCCGAATCTGAATACTGTCGTGCTGACTCACCAACCAATTGAGCGCCGCAGTCCTGTTCGGCATGGCCTCCGCAATGGCATTCGCGACGCCATCGCGGTTGCTGAGCGGCGGCAACGATTCATAAAGCGCCAACGCCGCCCCCGGGTTAACCGACGCCATTTTTCCCGCGATCACCCGCGCCGTCTCGAAATATAACTCCCCCTTCGGCAGGCCGTTCAACCACGCGTACGCCGACGCCGAATCGTGACTCGACCACACTTCCGCCAGCGCCAAAACGCCCGCCCTGCGCTCTGACTCCGGCATCGGCACGGTCAACAACTGCGCTATTTCCTTCGGATGGCTCTCCGCAAACGCTCCGACCGCCGCCGCACGCAATACCTTGTCCAACGTCGGCTGGGCGCGGAGCCACGCCAAAGAACTCTCCGGTGACGCCTTCAACCACGTGCGCAATAAATTATCCACCACCTTGGGATTTTCCGAAACATCTCCCGCCGAGATCGCCGCCTCCACCGCGCTTTCTGCATCCTTTCGTCCCCAGCTTTCCAGCGCCCTCCCGACAATCTCATCATTTGTTTCCGAAGCCGGGAGAGTTCGCGCCCACGCCAGCGCCGCCTCCGGGTCTTTCTCGGTCCAAGACTCAGCGATCATCTGCCGCGCCTCTGTTTTGTTGATATCTTTGGACGCAGCCAGCAGTCGTAAAGCCCTTTGAGGATCGGCCAGCGCCGACGCCCTGAAAATCCTCCGCACCACCTGAGCCCGGTCAGCCGACGTCATCGTCTCGGTCAACGCGCTGCGCAACGCACCCTCGGGATCGCGCGCCGCCAACTCCGCCAATTGCTCCTCCCTGTTTTTATCCATCCTCCCCGCAAATAAATTCGAGGGCTGGGACGACATGGGAGGCATCAGTATTTTCTCGCACTCCTCGCGCGTTCTTCCCGCCGAGTCATCTGCCAGCTTGGCCAGCAAAAGTTCATGAAAATCGTCCCACTTCTGCCCGTGCAGTGTCTTCAAAACCGTCCGCCCCTCTCCGACCGTATGCGCCTCCACCCACTGCACCAATCGATGCAGGCGCACGACATTCGATTTCTCCGCAAAGATCGACGCCAGTTCCGCCGCCTCCCTCTGCGCGGTCTCTTCCCGCCCGCCAACGATGGCCGGCGCCCCATCGCGCTCGCTCAGCGAGGCACGGCGCACTGCACCCCACACCGCCAGCACCACAATCCCGGCTACGGCGGCGATCACAGTCACACGGGCTTTCGCCATGACTCGAAAAAAATTTCTCACGGTGTCCTCCCTTCGAGCAACGTGGCCTTCAACTCATCCGAAAGCCCACTCTGGCGGATGATCTTCTCGGCGTCCTCCGGAGCGTTCCCGAAAAGATACCGGGCCCGAATTCCGAGAACCCTTTCCGATTCTTGATTCGTAACCGCCATCTCAAACGCCTGCACCGGATAATACTGCGATATTTGCCCCGCCATGCTTCTAAAAGCCCCCGATTTCGTCTCACCTTCCGGCAACCGATTCGCCCAAGCGATCGCCTTTTCCGGATCAACCTTTCCCCACAACGCGGCAACATTCTGCCGCTCGTAGTTAAACTCTTTTCCGGTCCCTGGATTTACCCCCAGAGAATCCAGCCAGCGCGCCGCGTCTTCCGGGGCCGATCTCGACCACTCCAAGGCAACATTGTTTATAATGTGTCCGGCGTCTTGCGTTCCGACCGCACTGCGCACCGCGAGTTCGGCCGCTTTTTGAGGATCTGTTTTCGTCAACACCTCCACCGCATCTCGCCAAATCTCCGCACGCACTTTACCTTCCGGCAAGGAATCGATCACCGCAAACACCGCCTCTGGTTGTTGCCCCATCCCTCCTTTCGCCAAACCGCGAATCAATGCCAGCCGCTCCGGTGAATCTGCCATGGTTTCCACCCGACGAATCGCCGCCCCGGGCGTTCTCTCGACCATCACGGAAAACACTCCATCCCGCAGACGGTTGCGCTCCGGTCCGTCCGGCAGTGAAAAGAACCAATCGGCCGCCGCCGGCACATCCCGCGTCAACCATTCACCCGCGAATTGTTCGCATAAAAAAAGCTTCGTCTTTCCATCCGGTAACTCCGCCGCTGCCTTCGCCATCGCCTGCGGATCATAGTCCGTGCCGAGCATCGCCAGTTGTTTCAACGCGCCCTGTTGCTCCGCGCCATCAGGCAATCCGCCCACCCAAGCCACCGCCTCGGACAGGTTTTTACGCCCGTAGCCCCGCACGGTGGCCCCCATCATTCTTTCGCGCCACTCTCCCGTCGGCATCGCCTCGACCTGCGCCGCAGCCATCTTCGGATCGGACTCCACCAGCATCCGGTTGACACCCAGTAAAGCCTCCCCGCGCACCTTGCCCTCGGGTAATTTCAAAGCCCATTCCAAAGCCTCCGCAGAATCCAACCGCGCCCACGCCTGCGCCAATCGTCCGGCTTCGTAGCCTTCCTTCAACCGCGCCGTCGGCACGCTTTTGAAAAACGCCAGCGCCTCCGCCGGCGGCTGCTTGCCCGCATAATTCAAAAGTTGGAGGACGATGCCCTCCGGCATCCCCGTCCAGCCGCTGTTATGAATTCGCGTCCAAAGCCTCTTCGGCGGCTGCCATATCCACGCCCGTTCCATGGCACCGACGAGCACTTTCTTTACCCCATCGTCTTTCTCTTCATCGGCCAGCCGCTCCAAGGCATCGATATCAGTGAAACCAAGCCCTCCCGCGTTCTGTGCAATCAGCCGCATCCACTCCTCCTTGTCGGCAATCGCCTCTTTCGCCCAAGCCAGCGCCACCCGAGGATTGGCGCAAAACCACCGGCTGAAAATCATGTTCCTTCCTTCAAGGCGGAGTTTCTCATCCTCGATTTTTCCCGCCGCGATCAATGCCTGCCTGGGATCTCGGTCGAACCAGCCGTTGAGCGTTCGTAAGACCGTGACTCGATACTGGATCATCGGCCCGCAAGCGATGACGAGCGCCCGCGCCGGATCGGTTTCCGCCACGGTATCCACGACCATCATTTCACAATTATTCCTCCGCTCCGTCGGTTCCTCCGTTTGCAGCAGCGCCAGCGCCCTCTGCTCGTTTACCTTCGTCAGCACCCGATAAAACCCCTCGTGCGTGCGCCAGCCCAGGGTGACTTTGTGCGCATTCCGATAGGAGATCGTCGCCTCGGCGTCCCTCTCCACCCACGCCTGCATCAACACCTGTTCCGCGATCCGCGCGCGTGCCTCCGGCCACACAAACGAACGCTCCAACGCGGCCGCCAGCTCCGCCGACTTGCACGTCAGCGCATAGCCCGTGATCGCACGCCACAGCGGAAGCTCCCCTCGCGCCGCCGTCACATCCGCCCAAGTAACCTCCGGTTCCTTTGCAGACACCTGCCCCGCACCTAAAGTCACCGCTAGCAACCCTCCACCGAAGACCAAGTTGGTCATCCGCTGTCGCCATCGCGCACCCATGCGCGACCAACTAAAGCAGGGTGAGGGAGAAACCAGCATTGGTGACACTAAAAAGACATGTCCTTCTTTGCTCCAGCCTTCATAACTCCCTCTGCCTCTTTAGCTGGCTCCGTCCTCGCCAACCTCGCGCCGAGCTGCGCATTCTCCACCTATGCCGTTTTCAAAATCCGGATTGCATTCCAGCCTCGTCCGCAAGGCGCAGGCCTGCGACTGCACCGCGCCCGCCGGCACCGGACAAAGCCGTTAAGTGATGACCCCACCCACCCCTTCCGTGACCCAAGACCTGCTGGCTTGCTGGCGACTTCTCTCGCGCAACCTGAAACGGCGCTGGCTCGCGCTCGCCTGGCTGTCTCTTTTCACGGCGTTACTCGAACTCGCCACCGCCGCCGTCCTGCTCAGGCTGATTGTCGGCCTTTCCCCGGGCCCCACCTTTGCGAAAGCGAACTCCATCGCACTCGGTTTCCTGCCGGAGGACTCCACGTCTCTGGGCCTTCTTTTTGTCGGACTCCTCGTCGTCAAAACCCTTTTTCGACTGGGAGAAACCCGCTGGCGGGAAACCCTCACCGAGCGAACCGTGGCCGCCTTTGCGGGATACCTCCTGCATGCCTGGCTTTCCACCCCGCTGGCCCGCCAACTCCGCGCCTCCGCTCCCGTCATTCTCGAGGATGTGCAAACCACCAGCCTGATCGTCGGTCGCGAGGGCATCACCTCGCTGGTGATGATTTTTTCCGAAAGCGCGGTGGTGCTTGTGCTCTCGGGGGCGATGATCGCCATCTCGCCGCTGCCCAGCCTCGGCTTTATGGCTGCGCTCGCCTTGCTGGCCGCTGCCGTCCTTAACCTCGCCCATCGCCGTCACGCCCATCACGCCGAGGCGCTGATGGCCGCCCGTCCCGCCCTGTATGGTTTTCTGCAAGGCGCACTCGCCGGCACCAAGGAGATCCGCATCGCCGGAGCGGTGCCCGCCTTTGTCACCCGATTTGATCGCCTGCGCGCCAACCTTTCCCAGCCGCAGGTCAGCATGGAGGTCTGGCGTCAGGCCCCGCTGTTTATCTTTGAGGGTCTTTTTTTGGCCGCTGCCGCCGGCCTTCTTATTCTCATGCGCGGCGACGCCGCCCTGCCTCTTTTGATCATGGGGCTTTATGCGGCGATGCGCCTGCTGCCCGCCGTCAATCGCCTCGTCTATCGCGTTTTCGCCATTCAAGGCGCGCGCCCCGGGATGCGCCGGCTCATCGAGGCGCCCCAACCTTCCCCCCGCACGGGCACTTCTCCCGCGACCTTTGATCACAGCTTGGAAGTGGCCGACACCTGGCTCACGTATCCCAACCGAGAATTACCCGCCCTCGCGGGAGCCTGCCTCACCATAAATCCCGGCGAACACCTCGCCCTCGTCGGCCCTTCCGGCCAGGGCAAGAGCACCTTGCTCCTTCTGCTCGCCGGCCTGCTGCCTCCTGACCGGGGCACCGTGCTTGCCGACGGAAAACCTCTCCAGACAGACGATCCCGCATGGCACGCCTTGCTCGGCTATGTCGGCCAGGATTCACCGCTGCTCGACGATACTCTCCGCAACAACATCACGCTCGACACTCCTTCGCCTTCACCCGACGCGCTTGAGGCGGCGATTCACATCGCCTGCCTGGAATCGGTAATCGCCCGCCTCCCCCTCGGACTCGAAACACCGCTTGGCCCCGGCGGGCAGGTCCTCTCCGGCGGTGAACGTCAACGCGTCGCCATCGCCCGCAGTCTCTACCGCCGTCCCCGCCTGCTGTTGCTCGACGAGGCCACCGCCTTCGTCGATCCGCCCACCGAGCAGACGATCCTTGCGGGCCTCGCCACATTCTCACCCGCGCCGGCGGTCGTTTTCGTCACCCATCGCCTGTCCGCCGCCCGGCTTGCGGGGCGCGTCGCGTTTTTCCAAAACGGTCAGGTCGAGGCGGTCGGCATCTACGAGGATCTGCTCGCCGGCCATCCCGCCTTCGCCGCCTTCGCCTCGGGTCCGGTGACGTGAGGCGCGCTCATGCCGGCCCGGTCGGCAGAGCCGCCGGATTTACGCCGTGCTCATGCGTTCTCTCCTCCGGCGTGCCGCACGGCCGCCAGCATCTCCCCCATAAAACGCTCCGCCGAAAACAACCCCGCCCGGCCCGCCGCGCGCGCGTGCAGCTCCGCCTGCCGCTCCGGTGAACGCGCCACCGCGAGAATCTTTTCAACCGCATCTACCTCGTCTTTATACAACTGGGCAGGCTCGTCCAAAATCTCCGCCGGCCCTCCCTCGGCCGGGGCGAAGACCACGCAACCCGCCGCCTGCAACTCCGCCACCGCGATGCCAAACGGCTCCCCTTGCATGCCGTGCAGCCCATAGCGAGTTTCCGTCACCCGTTCGATTAATTTCTCCCTGGATAAAACGCCCGCCCACTCGATCCAGTCGTATCCGCTCAACGCCCGCTCCAACTCGCGCCGATCCTTCCGCGAGCAACACCAGGCGCCGATCAGCGTGAGCGTCATCGGCACACCCTGCGCGCGCACTTTTTCCACGATCCGCGCGATGCGCTCGATGCCCTTGTAAGGCAGCAGACGCCCGAGACAAATCATCCGATACGCATCGCGCTCTCCCCACTCACGTCCCTCTCCCAGCGGCGGCACCGGCGGATAAACGATCTCCGCGCTCCTTCCACACACAAGCCGGTAAGCCTCGGCCGTGTAACCCGAGTTAACCAGCGTCCGATGCGCTTCCGGCCCAACCAGGCCGCGACACCTCAGCGCGCCCACGCCCTGACGATAAGCATGCTGCGCCCAACCAATCGGCAGGTTCTCGTCGGGGAAATGAACATATTGCACACCTGGAGCCGGCATCCGGCTTTCATTGATCGTGCTGATCCACACCGCCACCCGCAACCGTCGCGCAAGCCGCTTCAACGTCCACTCTTGAAAACAAAATTGCCAACGCACCCCATCCCCCGGCCACGCACAAAGGAGGATTTGCATCCAGCACCGCCACGTCACCACACGCGGCGGCGTCAACCGTAACGTCGTCCCGAAACGCACGTCGATCGCTTCAAAATCCACCGCCTCGCGGCACACCAGCACGACTTCGTAGTCGCGCGTCAACGCTTGCATCGTCCATGCCGACAATGCCTCCCCGCCGCCCATCATGCGGAACGGAGGATGTGAAACGACCGCGACCGGTTTCATCGAAGCGCCCTCCGTGAGATCGCCTCTTCCGCCGCCGCCGTCATCTCGGCGGCGAAACGCCCGTGCCCGAACCGCTCCCGGGCCCGTTTCCTCCCCGCCTGGCCGAGCTTGATCGCGTGCGCCGGAGCCCGCAGCCACTCCGCCATCACGGCGGAAAACGCCTCCGCTTCGGGCGGGCGCAACGCTCCCGTCTCACCATCCACCACCGTCTCGCACGGACCGCCCCTGTTCACCGCCAGCACCGGCAGCGCGCGCGCCATCGCCTCGATCGGCACGATTCCAAAATGCTCCCCGGTCATCGGGTGGATGAGCGCAAACGCCTCCGCCCACAACGCCTCCAAATCCTCCATGCTCAAATTCAACCGGAACTCCATCCGCTCGCCCAGACCCGAGTCCGCGGCCTGCCTGCGCAACGCCTCCAGCAGCGCCCGCGCCTCCGGCAGCTTGTCATCATAGCCGCCGGCCAGCACCAGCCGACACCCTGCAAACTCCTCGGACGATACCCGCGCCCGCAACGCCGCCATCGCCGTCAGCGACAACCCCAGGCCCTTGAGCGGATCGATGCGCGCGACCGTGAGAAACAGTTTTCCGACGGAAGACTCCGTGCGCGCAGGCACCCGCTCCGGCTCGTTCACCCCGGGATAAACCACCGGCAACGCCAGCCCGGCCAGCCCCGGATAAACCCGCCGCACCGCCGCCGCCGTGAACTTCGAATTCACCACCACGTGATCGGCCAGCGCCAGCCCGCGCCGCTCCAACCGGTCCCACGGCATCCGGTAAAGCCGGTAAAACAATCCTCCCGACGGGGCCATCAGCTTGTCAGGGTAGTGACAATAGACCAACACCGCCGCGTCCGGAAAATGCCTCCGCACGTATGCGACGACATGCGGCACAGAATCGCAGATCACCAGTTGCGGACGTATCCCCTCGCGCTTCATCGTGCGCAACAAACCGATTTGCTTCAGGAAGACGCGCCACACGCGCAGACGGTCAAACCATGCCGCGTTTTTTTTATGCTGCTCCCTGACCACGCTCCGCACCTCCACCCGCACCCTTCCATCCAAGGTCTCGGGAAACGCGTTCTCGCGTGTCTGCGAGTTCGTCCAGAACGAGGCATCCCAACCGGCCGCTTGCAACGCCATCGCCGCATCAACCGCCCAACGGTCGGAGCCGCTGATGCTCAGCCAAGGTTTAATGAACACCGCCAGACGTTTGCCGCTCATATGATTGTATTCTCATTCTCCACGCGTTCCGCCCAGCGTCCCAGCTTCGCCGTCCATTCATCTTCCCACGTATCTCCCGGCTCGTCGCGCAGCCTTCCGTTATCCTTCGCGGTGACCGCCAGCGTGTGCAATGCCGCCGCCAGCCCTTCCTCGTCGCGAAACCCGGCGCCATGGACCCCATCGCGGAAAATCTCGTCGAGCACCGGCCCATAAACCCACGCCAGCGCCGGCAAACCGGCCCCGCGAAAATCCGCCAGCTTCATCGGCAGATCGAGTCCCGACGAAGAGGTATGCAGGCACAGTCCCGCGTCGGCGTGCGCCAGCAACGACGGATACTCCTCCTGCGGAACCCAGCCAAAGTGAATTGAAACAGGCCCGTCGCCCATCATCGCGACCGCGAGCTCAAACGCGGCCCGACCCGCCCCCCGTCCGGTGGCGATCACGGCCACGGGAGAACCGCGCCAGGCCGAAGCATGTTCGCGCCACCACGCCGCCACCCGCAGCAAGGCGGCGTGATTTTCATCGGCCGTCCAGCTGGAAGGCGCGACCACCCAGCGGGCGTTCTCCGCCGGCAACGGTTGGTCCGGCCAGACCCGCTTCCACCAGGCGGCGCGGGGCTCCGTCACTTGGATGGATTCAATAAAACGCCTGGACGGCCGGTCATACACGACCGTCGCCGAATACGGTTTCATCGAATTCGAAAACGCCGCCGATACCGTCCAATGGTCATCCGCCAGCCGGGCCGTCGTGCGCTCGCACCACGCATAAAACCCCGCCAGCGACCGCCTTCTCAGAAGCCCGGCCCCTTCGTTGTGCCAATCGAGCGCAAGCACCGCGCTTCGCCCGCATCGCCCAAACCAGGCGGCGAACAACGCCGGGAAGCCCGGCGGATTTTGCACCAGGGCCGCATCCCAACTCGCGTCATTCAGAAGACCCATGGCAAGCCGCAGCCACGCCCCAAGGCGGCCGCCTCGACCGGCGTCAATGATCCACCGGTGAACCCTTCCGTCATCGGCCAGATCGAAAGGAAGAGGCGTCGGCCCGTAGCCGGCCAGCGTCACCCGCCACCCCCGGTCGCGCAGCGCACGCACATGGTTGAGCATCCGCGGACTCCGGCCCGCGTCACCCAGCACGATCACCATGGCATGGGGATGGATGCAGGAAATGGGATGCATGGATCGAAAAAGAAAACATGCAGAAAATCGGAATTGTTATTTATCCACAAGCTCCTAACCGTCCGTGTGATAATCGTGCGCCACACCTATGTCATAACCGGCGGCTACACTGCCGGCCACGTCACTCCCGGCCTGGCCATCGCGGCCGCCCTGCTCGCCCAACGGCCCGAGTTGAATCTGCTTTTCATGGGCGCCCAAAATGGCATCGAGGAATCCTTGGTGCGCCGGGACGGCTTGGCCTTTGCAGGACTTCCCGCCGCTCCCTGGCTCGGCCAAGGGTTCGCCGGACGGGCCCGCGCGCTGCGCCTTCTCGGACCCTCCGTGCTGATCGCCCGCCGCCAGCTCCGCGAGTGCGGGGCGGTCGGGCTCACCGGCCTCGGCAGCTTCGCTTCGGTCGCCCCGGGTATCGCGGCGTGGTCGCTCGGCCTGCCGGTGACCTTGTATGAATCCAATGCCCAGCTGGGTCTGGCGAACCGTCTGCTGAAGCCTTTCGCAAAGCGCCTCTTGGTGAGCAGTCTGTTCGAGTCACCTTCCCCGGGGTGCGATGTGGGCGTGCCTTTGCATGAGTCTTTGACCGAGCTGGCGGTTTCCCCTCCAACGGCCACCGGAGAATTGCGCGTGCTTGTGCTGGGCGGCTCGCTGGGCAGTCCTTTCTTCAATGTTCGATTGCCC
>FSTE01000233.1_pt1 | contig 10893 bp, 7 predicted proteins | sample 1637071 | NCBI WGS metagenome assembly FSTE01 (sample SAMEA3914818, study PRJEB12502) | metagenome | biome: forest; material: soil | place: Canada | collected 2010-06-26 | depth 0.1 m
AGCAAAGGCGCCGAGGTCGCCCAATTGATTTCTGAAACCGAACAGGCCTTCGGCTCGGTCGATATTCTGGTCAACAACGCCGGCATCCAATTCGTCGCCCCCGTTGACGAATTCCCCGACGAGAAATGGACCGCGATCCAGAACATCGTCCTCAACTCCAGCTACCACGCAATCAAGGCCGCGCTCCCCGGCATGAAGCAGCGCAACTGGGGCCGCATCATCAACCTCGCCTCCGCCCACGGCCTCGTCGCTTCTCCTTTTAAGAGCGCCTACGTCGCAGCCAAACACGGCCAGGTCGGTCTCACCAAGTCGGTCGCGCTCGAAGTCGCCGAGACTGGCATCACCTGCAACGCGATTTGCCCCGGCTATGTGCGCACGCCCCTCGTCGAAGCGCAGATCGAAAGTCAGGCTCTCGTCCATGGACTTCCGCGCGAACGCGTCATCCGCGAGGTGATCCTCGCGACGCAGCCCAACAAGCGTTTCATCGAGGTCGAAGAGATCGCCGCGCTCGTGATCTTCCTGTGCGGCGACCTGGCAAAGTCGATCACCGGCACCGCCATCGCCATCGACGGCGGCTGGACCGCGCGTTGAGGGCGGACGCTTCCGATCACACGATCCCCGTCGTGTAATACACGCCGATAACCACGCCCACCGCCGCCGTCTTGATGCAGGTGATCGCGAAGATGTCCTTGTAAGCCTGCCGGTGCGTCAGGCCGGTCACGGCGAGCAACGTGATCACCGCGCCGTTGTGAGGCAGCGTGTCCATGCCGCCGCTCGCCATCGACGCCACGCGATGCAGCACCTCGGGCGGAATCCCGGCCGCATTCGCCGCCGCAATGAAATGATCCGACATGCTCGCCAGCGCGATGCTCAGTCCGCCCGAAGCCGAGCCGGTCACGCCCGCCAGCGTCGTCACGGTGGCGGCCTCGTTGAGCAACGGATTCGGAATCGCCTTCAATGCATCCCGGATCACCAAAAATCCCGGCAGCGTCGCGATGACCGCGCCGAAACCATACTCCGCCGCCGTGTTGAGCGACGCCAGCAACGCGCCGGACACAGCCGCCTTCGAGCCCTCGGCAAATTTATTGGCGACCGTCGAAAAGCGGAAAACCAGCACCGTGATGATGCCCAGCAACAGCGCGCCCTCCACCGCCCAGATCGCCGTGATGCCCGGCACCGGCGTGACCAGTGGCGCCGACATGCCCGGCAATGAAATCGTCCACGTGGCGCCATAAAACCCCGGGATGAGACGGGTGAGCACGGTGTTGCTCACGCCCACCACGACGAGCGGCAAAAGCGCGATCCACGGCGAGACCGCCGCCGGGGCCGCCGAAGCGATAGCCTCGGGTTCGTTGGTGTGCCCGCTGCCATAACCTTCACCCGCCGCCGCTGCGCTGCGCCGCCGCCACTCCAAATAAGCCAAACCCGTGATCAGGATAAAAACCCCGCCGATGAGGCCGAGCCACGGCGCGGCCCATGTGGTGGTTTTAAAAAACGAAGTCGGTATGATGTTCTGGATCTGCGGTGTGCCCGGCAGCGCATCCATCGTAAAAGTGAACGCGCCCAGCGCGATGGTGCCAGGAATCAGCCGCTTCGGAATATTACCCTGCCGGAACATCTCCGCCGCGAACGGATAAACCGCAAACACCACGACGAAGAGCGAAACCCCGCCATAGGTAAGCAGCGCGCAGACGCAGACAATCGAGGCGATGGCGCGCTGCGCCCCCACAAAGCGGATGACCGACGCCACGATGACGCGTGAAAACCCCGAAAGCTCGATCACCTTCCCGAACACCGCTCCGAGCAAAAAAACCGGAAGGTAGAGCTTCACGAAGCCCACCATCTTTTCCATGAAGAGCCCCGTGAACACCGGCGGCACCGCCGACGGGTCGGTCAGCAACACGGCCGCCATCGCCGCCACCGGGGCAAACAGGATCACGCTGTAGCCGCGATACGCGACCAGCATAAGAAACAGCAAGGCTCCGATGGTGATGAGGATGCTCATGGGGTATGACCGCGCCTCCGTTGAGGTGACGCTATAAATGGGGGTATGATCAGAGGCGTATCAGGCGTGCCTCGCTAGCAAAGCATAAATCAAAACCGCGCCCGCCACCGACACATTGAGCGACTCCACGCGGCCGCTTCCGGGAATCGTCACCAGCCGCGTGCACGCCTTCTCAACATCCGCCGCGAGTCCGTGCTCCTCGTTGCCGAGCACGACCGCCACCGACTTCGCCGGTCCGGCGAGTGCAACCGGTTTCCCGCCGCGTGCCGCCGCGCCCGCCACATCGTAGCCGGCCTTCACCAGCTGTTTCGCCAACGCCGCTAGGTCCGGCACGAGCCACACCGTCACCTGCTCGAGCCCTCCTTCCGACACACGAAACGCCGCCTCTCCCGGCAGCGCCGCCTGCGGATGCGCCGGGATGATGATATGTTCCACCCCAAAAAACGCCGCTGTCCGTGCAATCGCACCGAGATTGTGCGCGTTGCCGATCCGGTCGAGCAGCACGAGCGGCGTGCGCTGCGCCGCCCATCTTCCGATCATCGCCGCATCCGGTGCGCGCAGTTTCGGCGCGTCAATCACCGCCACGATGCCGCCATGATGAATGCTCCCCGCAATCTTCTCCAACTCCGCCGGTGGCACGCAGCGATAGACTTTGCGCGCGGCAGCGAGCGCCTTGCAGATCACGCCGATCTTCCGTCCGGTCGCCTCGTCAAAAAAAAGCCTCTTGATCGACGCCGGCTCGCGCTCGAAGCGCGAACGCACCGCGACCAAACCGCAAAGATTGAGCTCCGATGATTTCACGCCGCGATGCTGCCCTGCGGTTGTATTGTTTGTCGAGCGAAGCCCTAGGCGCTGCCTTCAAAATAGACCGATGCTTCGTGAGAGGGAAACCATGCTCGGCCAAGGCGACCGAGGTGGAGGCGGGCCAGCGGCCCGTGCCGCCGAGGGCAACGCCGGCCCAGCTTGGTTTCCCTCTCACCCGCAGGGCGCAAGCAGAGCGTCGGGTTATTTTGAAGACAGCGCCTAGACCAGCGGAGCCGGCACTCGTTCGGACGACCGGGCATGCGCAACCTCATATAGGGAAATTCCCGTTCGCGAGGAGGCCCCATAATGTAAATCGCCCCGTTTCTCTCCCGTCCCGTTCCCTAAAGTTGGTTTTGTTCTATTGTATGAATAAGGCCATACTTTCTACTTTCGGCGAATCAGCTACCGTGTGGGTACCCTCCGAATCAGTTACCCCTTCGGAAAACCCGTCCAACCCCTTCCGGCCATGCGTTCTACCTCCCGCGCGTTTACCCTCATTGAATTGCTGTGCGTCATCGCCATCGTCGGCGTCCTCGCTTCGATTATCGTGGGCAGCCTTTCCAAGATCCGCGACACCGCCCGCCGGCCCGAATGCGCCAGCAATCTCCGTCAGATCGGCGCGGCCTTCCAACTCTACGCCATCGATAACAAGGGACTGTATCCCGCGCTCCGCCAAGCCACTTATCCATACCCGGGACCGCCGCCCCCTGGAGGAGGGTCTTATAGCGACAAAAATCGCCCACCGGGAATCAACCCTTCGGGTCAAAATTGGCAGATCGAAATCAGCCGTTACATCATCCGAGACCAGACCTCTATCCAAGACGTCCAGAATACCTACGGGCAGGCCAACATCGCCCACTGCCCGTCTTACGATCTCTTCTTCAACACCTCCGCAGCGCTCGGGTCTCAAAATAGTCAGGTCAGCACCGCCGGCTATGGCATGAACCAGAACCTCAACGTGAATGGGGCCAACTACAGCGGCAATACTTGGGGGTATGAAAACACCATTCGGTTTCGAGCTGCGGCCCTCGCCAATCCCCCCACAACCATTCTCGTGGGAGACAGTGCCGAGTTTTTTATAAATGTTAACAATTCTACTGCTGATACTTGGTCGCCCTACAGCACGACCAAATATCCGGACGGCTACAGCAACGGCGCTCCAACGCGCCATGGTGCCACCGCCAACTATCTGTATGCCGACGGTCATGTAGAGACACTGAACTTTGACGCCGCCCGCGTGGCCGTCCTCTTCAAGCTCTGATCCATTTTTTGGCCGAGCAGGCCCCAAGAGGCACCGCTGCAGCCGTCCTCCGCGTCACTTCAGTTCACCCACAATGGTGAACTCCTCGCGGTCGTGATAAAGGTGGCGCACGCGGACATTCGTTGCGCAGCGCGAGAACACCGACTCCGGCGCACGCACCTGTTTCAGCAGTGCCAACGGATCGACCCGTCCGAATTTAAGAATCACCACGAAGCGGCGACACCACTTGTTCTCCAGCCACGGCGCGATCAGGTTGTCCAAAACGTGGTGCGGTTCTTCGACGAGGTCGCAGAACATCCAGTCGAACACCTGATCTGGCGCGGGGCGGAAGGTAAACGCGTCCTCCATGCGATGCTCAATCTTGTAGTTGTTATACGCGCCGCCCTTCAGCGGACCGTTGTCCACCGCGACGATCTTCGCTCCGCGCTTCGAGGCGCTGTAACTCCAGCCGCCCGGCGCCGCGCCAAGATCGGCAACTGTTTCCTCAAATCCCGGCTCACGTCCGAGCACAATGTAGGCCTCTTCGATCTTCAGATAAGAACGAGACGGCGCCTGCTCATCGTCGGCCATGCGGCGCTGCCCGCCAAACACCGCCTCGCGAGCGACGTAGGCCCGCCTGAAATCCACGAAAAACACATAGAGCCCGCGCAACCGGGCCACGCCGCGCGGCTTGTCGGCCACCGCCAGCTTCGACACGCGTGACATGCGTTTCTTCAAGTTTTCCTGAACCATTTTCTCCACTCCCTTCACGCGACGCCCAAGCCCGTCGAGCTCCGCCGCCTCCTCAAAAATAAACGGCCACTCGCCCTCAAACCTCTCCGTCTTCGCCGTCGTCAAAAATTGCTCGGTGATCTTGGCCGCGAGCGCATTGACCGAGTCACCGGTAATCTCGACCGGATCAAGCAGCACCATCTGCGGAAAACACAGGTCAGGCAGCTCCGAGCCATTGGAAATTGGATGTTCGACGTTGGATGTTGGGAGTTCGCGGTGCGCCCGCACCCACCCCGCCCCCTGCTCGACCGGCGTAAAGCCATGCGCCGTCAGCTCGGCGGCGAGCAGGTCCACAAATCCGGATTGGCAGGTAAAGATCATTCGCGCCGGAGCGTGCCGCCCACGCGTCCGCCCGGCGAGGCATTTTCCTTCTCACTTGCGCCCCCTGAGTCCCACCCTTTTATCCCCCGCCCCGCCCGGCAAGTTTGTCACGTAATACGTGACAAACTTCCGTTAAATATTGTGGCAAATACACTTGAAATCACGACGCGACTCAGGTCAGTTCGCACGCGCCCCCGGCGCAGGCGATGACTTCCTTCAACGCGGTTTCGTCCGTCGCCTCGCGCATTTTCGTATAGTCCACCCGGAAGGGCCGGAGCGCGTTCCATGCACCCACGTCCGTCTCGGTGGAAACTTCTTCGCGCGGAGCCTGAAGGTAGGCCTTATCGCCCGCGTCCTGAAGCAGGGAGATGCCGGTGAAATGTTCGCGGTTGGCCCAGATAAAATCCTGGACCTCATCCCACTCGTCGGGCCGCACGGTGCAGGTGTTGGACACGTTGTGATGCAGTCCGGGCGAGCGCGTCGCCGGATCGCCGCCGGGCACGACCCAGTTCAACTGCACGAGCTTCACCAGCTCCAAGAACTGCCGCGCGTTGATGTCCTTCCGCAGGATGGCGTGCTTCGGCGCTTCCACGGGAAATGCGATCACGTCGTCCGTGTCGGGGTTGTAGACGGACACCACCGTCATCTGCGGATTCACCGACTTGAAAAACACATACACCGGCTCCTTGCGGTTGGCCTGCACGCGGCGGAAATACCGGCGCGCGTGGTGCGGATGAATGCCGGAAGCAGCGTTGAGCAACAGCGAAGCCGTGCCCTCGGGCTTCGTGGTCGTGAGCCGCGCCGCCGGACGGATGCCGATGAACGCCGCAACCAACCGGTTCGTCGCCCGGCACAGCGCCGCACCCTGACGCAGCACCTCGGGATCGAAGAGCACGCGGGGATTGTCCATGAAGCCGCAGATGGAAACGCCCAGCAGCGAGTCGTGCTCGTTGATGAGTTTTGTCACCGGCCCGAGATACTTCATATCCGTGTAGGCGGCCTGGAGCGTGCCGATGACCGTCGCAAAAATGCACGCCTGGTGGAAATCACGCGCGGTGGTCGCGGCGCCGCCGTTAATCGTGGTGAGATTGCAATGCTGGAAGCCCGACAACCGCGTCATGCCCGGCAGCTCGCCCTTGTAGCCCTCGCTGAACAACCGCGACAGTTCCTCGCCCGACAGTTCCCAGTCCACGACCGGCATCAGGCTGATCTCCGCGCACGGATTGCAGCCCGCCTCCGGATGGTCGCAGAAATAAAAGCCCGGCTCGCCAAACTCCTTCTGCGCCTTGAAAAGTTTGCGGAAGTGCTCGGCGTTTTTCTCACCGCGATTGAGCACGGCGGAGTTGTTCGAGGCCGACCGCTGCGGGTGCTTGTCGAACCAGTTGCCGGTCTTCGCATTCATCATCTCCTCGTCGTCCGGCGAGAAGAGACAAATCGTGGCCGAGCGGCGGATGCCGCCCGCGAGCACCGCCTTCGCAATGAACATGTTGATGTCGTAGACCTCGATCGTCCGCAGACCGCGACCCGCCGCCTGCTCAAGGATGTGCTCAACCCGGTGCAGCGCCTTCTTAAGCGGAAGGTGCCCGGGCGCCTTGCCGCCGGAGGTGCGCAACGCGGCACCACGAGGACGGATCGCCGCATAACTGAACTCGATCTTCTTCCCTTCGTAGAACGACTGAAACAGCGCATCGAGCGAATCCCCCCAGCCCTCGATCGTATCAACAACCGTGTAGTGCCACACCGGCAGATCGTGATCGGCCTCGCGCTTGGGCAGCGGCGGCAGCAACGCGATGTGATGCTTCTGCACCGAGAACCCCACGCCGCAGCCGCTCAGCAGCAGGAAAAAATACTCCTTAAAAAATGCGACGCGGTCCACGTTTGAAAAGCTGCAGTTGAACATACGGCTGTGGTTCCCGAGGATCGCCTCGCCGCCAAACTGCATCGACCTCATGCTCGGCAGTATCTTCTTCGCCGACACCTGCGCAAACGCCTCGTGGATCATCCGGTCGAGGCTCGCGCCCGCCAAAGTGTCCGTCAGCAGGCCGGCGTTCGCCCCCGCAAGCGCGCTCACGTCGGCGGGCAGCGCGGCCGGCATCTTCACGTCCAGCTTCGACGAGAAAAACGTCAGGTGCATGTCGCGCACCCGGTCCACGCCCTCGGTGAAAATTTCCCGACGGCCCAGCTCCGGTTGATAGCGCGCGTATTTGGCCATCGCGATGTAGTCGGCGAGCCCGTTCTCCTCATAGTGAGCGAGCCGGCGCTCCGCATGGAGCGCACGGTAAAGCATATAGGCGCGCGCCACGTCCCAATGCCCGGAGGCGGCGATCGCCTTTTCCACGCCGTCCTGCACCTGATCAATCGAGGGATGTTTTCCGTCGCGGTAGTAGAGCTCGAGCATCTGCGAAACACCCGCCGCGATATGCGTCACCTCGATGAACGTGTCGCTGTCCAGCCCGAAACAGGCGAGCATGTCGTCGCGATAGGGATTCGGCGCGTTGTCCGTGCGCACCTCGTGGAACGCCAGCGCGATGGCCCGCGTGATCTTGTTGAGGTCGAACCTCGCCTTCGAACCGTCGCGCTTCAGCACCATGCGTTCGTCGGCGGAGATCGCCCGGTTGAGCAGTTGCTCGCCTTTCGATTTTACCGGCGGCGTCATCTGAAAATCAGCACGGGACGAGGACGGGGGAAAGGGCTTGGAGTGACTGGACATGGCGGAGAGAAAACGGGTGAAAGAGAAGGCAGGAGAAGTTACTCCGCCCGGCGATAAATGCGATCTCCAGATGCGATTGCCGCCGCCCCTCAGTCAAAGCCTATGCTGTCCGCGCTTTAGGGTATAACCTTCGTTTCTTCGTCCATTCAGTTTTCAGTGAAACGCATCGAAGCGAACCGATTTCCCAAAGCCGTGTCAGTCTGAGCGAATCCCTTAACACTTATGAAAACCAACTCGTTTCTTCTCTTCTCTTTGATCGGCTTGCTCGCCGCAGGCTGCTCGGACAAATCCGCCAAAACCACCGACACCACGCTGTCTGAAAAAGCCGGCAACGCCGCCGAAACGGTTAAAGACACCACCGTCCAAGTCGCCAAGGACGTAAAGACCGCCGCGATCGACGCCAAGGACGCCGTCGCCGCCAAAATCGTCGACTGGAAGCTCACCCCCGCCGATATCAAGGCCGACCTCGAAAAGTCCGGTCGCGTTGTCCGCGAGAAGTCCGTCGCCGCCGGTGAAAAATCCGGCGAAGTCATCAGCGACGCCCGCATCGTGACCGTCATCAACGGCAAGCTCCTCGCCGCCTCCGATCTGTCCGTCTTCAAGATCAACGTCGATGCCGACAAAGGCATCGTCTCGCTCACCGGCACCGTGAAGTCCCCCGAGCTCATCGGTCGCGCCGTCGTGCTCGCCCTTGATACCGACGGCGTCACCCAAGTCGTCTCGCTCCTCAAGATCGAAGAGTCCGCCGAACCGAAGTCTATGTAATCATCCCTCAGGCGGGCGCGGCGCGCACGATTGCGCGCCGCGCTCGCTTTTTCATGTCCGCCTTCCGTGCCGCTGAAGTTCCTTCGGCGACACGCCGTGCACCGCCTTGAAGCAACGCGAAAAATGATACGGATCGGCGAAGCCCACGCGCTGCGCCGCCTCCTTCACGAGCCCGCCGCTCTCGACTAAAAACGCGGCCGCGAGGTTCATCTTTCGGCGCAGGAGATATTGGTAGGGACTCGTCCCCTGAAACCGCCGGAACAGCCGGCACACGCTCGATTCCTCCAGCCCCGCCTCGGCCGCAATCTCGCGCAGCGTCATCAACCGCTCCGCCTCCGCGTCGATCAGCGCCTTGCACCGCTGGAAATTTTCCTGCGCCGGATCGCCGTGCATGCCGGCCTGCGCGGCGTCCTCGATCTTGAGCAGGAGCAGTTCGAAAAACTGCGCGCAAATCGCCCGCGCCAGTTCCCCCGTGCGCTGCCCCTCGCGCACAACATCCTCGAAAATACCGCGGATTTCCGCGTGCGCCGCCAGCGTCGTCACGCTCCCCGGCGCCACCAGCGTCCCGCGCAACCGCCTCACGACCGAGGTGCCGGTGAAGCAGATGAAATACTTCAACATCGGCCGCTGCGGATCGGTGCGCATCTTGCAGCGCATGGCCGGCCCGTAGGAAAACACGCTGCCCGGCCGCAGCTCGTGACGCACTCCGTCGAACTCAACCATGCCCGCACCTTCCGCCACATATTCGAGCACATGATAGGGGTAGGAATGCGCCCCGCGATGGATCTCGTAATCCGGGTTGCACCGCTCGCGCCCCCCCAGCGCCACCGCCAGCCGCGCCGACTTCGCAGGTGCCAGACTCAGGAAAAAATGCCGCGTGCCCGTGACTTGCTTCGAGATGAGGTCAACCGGTGAAATGGAGCCGACTTTATCCATGTTTGTCCGTCATTTATCCATTCTAAGCTCGCGCTATCAAGAGTATAGTGAGCCTTACCCTAAAATTTGGCCTGCGCCGATTATTTCTAGGGCTACCCGCCTCAAACCCGTATCTCCATGGCCAAATCCTCCAAGAAAACCGTCACTCTCATCGCCAACGGCGATCTCCGCAACTCCGCCAACGCCGTCTGCTGGGCCGCCCAGCAAGAGATGGAAAAGACGCTCACCGCGACCGTCGCCACCCTCGGCTACAAGCTCGTCCGCGCCCACGGCTACAAGGCCGATGTGAAGCACGGCTTCATCTCTTCCCAGAAGGAAGGCATGGCGGTGTTCGCCGGCATCGACCCGGATGCGCCCATCATCATCGCCGAGGCCGTGTGGCAATATTCCCACCACGTCCTCCACGGCCTCATCTCGCACCGCGGCCCGATCCTCACCGTCGCCAACTGGTCCGGCACCTGGCCCGGCCTCGTCGGCATGCTCAACCTCAACGGCTCCCTCACCAAGGCCGGCGTCAAATACTCCACGCTTTGGAGCGACAATTTCGACGACGCCTACTTCCTCTCCAGCCTCGCCACGTGGCTGAAGACCGGCGTGACCAAGCACAAGATCACCCACGTCAAGGCCCTCGCCAAGGCCACCGTCCCGCCCAAGGCCAAGGCCCTCGCCAAAAAACTCGCCGACGAACTCCGCGTGAAGAAATCCATCATGGGCGTCTTCGACGAAGGCTGCATGGGCATGTATAACGGCATCATCCCCGACGAACTCCTCTTCCGGACCGGCGTCTACAAGGAGCGCCTCTCCCAGTCCGCCCTCTACTACGGGGCGACCCAGGTCAGCGACGAAGACGCCAAGGCCGTGTTCGCCTGGTATAAGAAGAAGGGCCTCAAGTTCCACTTCGGCACCGACGAAGCCACCGAGCTCACCGAGGCACAGGTGATCTGGCAGTGCAAAACCTACGTCGCCGCCGTCCGCATCGCCGACGAGTTTGGCTGCGAGACCATCGGCATCCAATACCAGCAGGGCCTCAAGGATCTTCTCCCCGCCTCCGATCTCGTCGAAGGCACGCTCAACAACAGCGACCGCCCGCCCGTCAAAAACTCCCTCGGCAAAGTCATCCGCGACGGCGAGCCGATCCCGCACTTCAACGAAGTTGACGAATGCGCCGGCCTCGACGGCCTCTTCACCTACCGCGTCCACAAGGCCCTCGGCCAGCCCGTCGAGAACACGCTCCACGACCTGCGTTGGGGCGCCTACGACGAGAGCGGCACCACCGACGAATACGTCTGGGTGTTCCTCATCTCGGGCAGCGCCCCGCCC
>FSTE01000266.1_pt1 | contig 10889 bp, 13 predicted proteins | sample 1637071 | NCBI WGS metagenome assembly FSTE01 (sample SAMEA3914818, study PRJEB12502) | metagenome | biome: forest; material: soil | place: Canada | collected 2010-06-26 | depth 0.1 m
GACCAACGGCATTGCCGATGAGCATGACCGGATGCTGGGCAAGACCGTCTTCAACGATCCGATGCCGCGTCTCGTGCAGGAACCCTACGCTTCGGTGGTGGGCCAGATAGCGGGACTGGCGCCGACCGCAGCCCAAGCGGAATTTACCCGGGTGATCGACGCGGTGGATGATTTGATCGATCGAGAACTGGGCGCCCTTGTCAGCCGCGTCCGGAATTCCGGCAGGGAACTTGTGGGCCGCACTCAAGGTTACATCGATGATGCGTGGAGACAACTTCATGACCATGCGGTCGCGCACAGTGTGGATCGGAATCAGATCGAGGCCGTTGTTTCCCAGACCGAGCGGACCTACATGAGCGAGATGCAGATGATGTCGGCCTGAGGCCGGGCCGGCCCGACCTTCTTAAAGTCCGAAATGCTTGGCGAGGCGCCAGCCCAGATAGACGCCCACCATGGCGCCGATACCGCTCAGGAAAAAGGCCCACATGAAGCCGAGCGGTTCGGCAAAATAACCTGCGGCGTAACTAAGAATCACCGAGCACAGGCCGATCATGAGTTTCATGTTATCGGGGAGGTGCTCAGATGCTCGAAGCGGGTTTGATCACGAGCCGGGGGGATGCTCTTCGCGCTCGACGGGCTTGATGACGCGGGGTTTTTCGTCGGCCTGACGGGTCATGAATTCGATGAGACGGTCGTTGAAGGTCTTCGCGGGATCGTGGCCCATTTTTTTGAGGGCCTGCACGAGCGCGGCGACTTCCACGAGGCGGGCGATGTCGCGGCCGGGGCGAACGAAGAGTTCAATGTGGGGAAGCTGGATGCCGAGGATGTCGTAATAGTTTTCCTCGAGGCCGGTGCGTTCCTCGATGACGTCGGGCGTCCACTCGCGAAGGGAGATGACCATGTCGATGCGCTTCTGGGCGCGGACGCTCTTGATGCCGAACATCTCGGCGATGTTGATGATCCCGATGCCGCGACACTCCATGTAGCCGCGGTTGAGCGGACGGCTGGAGGAGATGAGTTCGCGCTCGTCGAGGAGCTTTATGACGGTGAGGTCGTCGGCGACGAGCGAGTGGCCGCGTTCGATGAGGGCGAGGGCGCATTCGCTTTTGCCCACGCCGGAGTCTCCGCGAAGCATCACGCCGACGCCTTTGACGTCGAGGGTGGTGGCGTGCTCGGTCGAGGACGGGGCGAATTCATTGTCGATGCAGAGCGTGGCCAGGTTCACCCAGTTCATGGTGATCATGGGCGTGCGGAAGAGAGGGAGGTTGCGTTCCCGGGCGACCACGAGAAGAGGGTGCGTGGGGTGGTAGTTGCGGGTAAGCACGATGCAGGGAACCCCGCGGTCGATCATCTCGGTGATGATCTCCATCTGCTGGCGCTGGCCGACGGTCTTGAAATAGGTCATCTCGGCGGCGCCGAGGATCTGAATGCGTTTGTTCGCGAAATATTTGAAGAAGCCGGTGAGTGCGAGGGAGGGGCGGTTGATGGAGCCTTCGCGGATGAGGCGGTGAAGGCCGTCGGCGCCGGTGATGAGTTCGAGCTTCAGCTTCTCGCGGTAGGTCTCGAAGAAGTGGGCGACCGTGATTCCGTGGATGGCTTTTTGCATGGGGGAAGAGCTGAGAGCTAAGAGGCTAGAGCTGAGAGCCAGAATAGGCGGCCGTGGAGCTCTTGGCTTACATATTGAAATCTTTGCCGAGGTAGAATTCGCGGGCCTGGGGGTCGTTGATGAGGAAATCGCCGGTGCCTTCGCTGAGGACGCGGCCTTGGTGGAGGAGGTAGGCGCGATCGACGATGCGCAGGGTCTCGCGGACGTTGTGGTCGGTGATGATGACGCCGATGCCGCGGGCCTTGAGGTCGAGGATGATTTTCTGCACCTCGGAGACGGAGATGGGATCGATGGCGGCGAAGGGCTCGTCCATCAGCAGGAACTTGGGGTTCGTGACGAGGGCGCGGGCGATTTCGAGGCGGCGGCGTTCACCGCCGGAAAGGGTGTAGGCGGGCTGCTTCGCGACATGCGTGAGGTGTAGTTCCTCCAGATGGCGTGAGACGATGGCGGAGCGTTCGCGGCGGGGGATGCCGATGGCTTCGACGATCGCGAGGATGTTTTCGGTGACGGTGAGCTTGCGGAAGGTGGACGGCTCCTGCGGGAGATAACCGAGACCGAGGCGCGCCCGCTCGTGCATGCGCAGGTGGGTGATGTCGCGGCCGTTGAGAGCGACGCGGCCTTGGGTGGCGGGAACGAGGCCCACGACCATGTAGAAGGTGGTGGTCTTGCCGGCGCCGTTCGGGCCGAGCAGGCCGACGATCTCGCCGGCGCGGAGGCTCAGGTCCACGCCGTTGACGACGGTGCGCTGGCCGTAGGTTTTGACGAGGCCCGTGGTGGTGATTTCCATCGTGGCGGCGGTGACGTCGGGGGAGATCATGGGGCTTTGACGGGGGCCTGCATGGGCTTGTCGGCGTCAAAACCGAGATCCTTGATGGGCGGGCCGGTGATCTCGACGTTGTCGCCGAAGAGACGGCGCTCGCCGCGAAGGAGGATGATGCGGGTGCCTTTGGCGACGTAGGGGCCGGAGCTGTCGATGACGACGGGATGCTCGGTGAGCACGATGCGGTTTTCCTTGGGGAACACCTCGGCGCGGCCGCAGGTGACGTCGCGGTCGCCCTGCACGATGTGCACGTTGCCGGTGGCGACGAGGGTCTTGAACTTGTCGAGCTTGCCCACGGTGGCGTCCGTATCGCCGAGGCGGGCGGCGAGAACATCGAGATGGTCGCAGGTCATCCGCATGTTGTTTCCGGTGACGACGACGTTTTGGTCAAAGATGGAGTGGGTGTCAGTGTCGGTGCTCCACATCTCCAGGGATTTGCTCGTGATGACAGTGGGGATGATCGGACCGGCGGGGGCGGCGGGAGGCTTCTTGGTATCTGCGGAAAACGCGGAGCACAGGCTGATGGCGAGCAATGCGGAGCCCAAGGAAAGTCGACGGATGATGAGGGAAAAGGTCATTTGATAAGGTCTTTGAGCTCGTCGCGGAAAGTAACGTGGGCGTTGTTTTTGATCAAAACTCTTTTCTCCTGGTGGAAGTAGGTCCACTGCTCGCCGGTCACCTCGACGTCGTCGCGCATGAAGCGGACGGACTGATTGCCGGTGACAATCTGCTTGTCGGTGTAGGCGGTGGCGGAAGGGCTGAGGAGGATGCAGTCGATGCGGCCGGAGCCGTCGCTGGTGAACATCGTGAAATTCATGTTCTTCGCGTCTATCTGAGTATTGCTCACGATGACGGCTTCGTCGGCGCGCATGAAGGAGGTGCGGAACCCGGCCTTGTCGAAGGAGGGCAGGCGGAAACTTTTGATGGGGGCGCTGCTTTTGATCTGGGACGACGTGTCGGCGGATGCGGAGAAGGGGAGAACGAGGGCGGCAACGGCAATCGCCTGCAAGCAGGCTCCTACGCGGAAAATAGTGAAGATGCCGAGGTTCATGCGGGGAACGTATGACCCTGTGAAGCGAGGATATGTTCACACACTTCGCGCACGGCGCCGAGGCCGGCGTGGCGGCGCGTGATGTAGTCGGCGGCGGTGATCGCGGCCGGCATGGCGTCGGGCACAGTCACGCCGATGCCGGCCCAGCCGATGGCGGCCGCGTCGATGTCGTCGTCGCCCATGTAAACGATTTGATCGGGCGTGAGGCCGAGGGCAGAGGCGAGTTCCTTGAGGGCGGTGATCTTGTCGACGCGGCCCTGAACGAGATGGGGTATTTTGAGCTCGGTGGCGCGCACGGTGGTGGCGCCGGAGGCGCGGCCGCTGATCCAAGCGGTGGCGATGCCGGACTTGCCGAGGCGGACGAGGCCCATGCCGTCGAGGACGGAGAAGGTTTTACTCTCGGTGCCGTCGGAAGAGACGTGAATGGTGCCGTCGGTAAGGATGCCATCGACGTCCATGGCGAAGAGGCGGACAGCGGCCCAGCGGGAGGAGGAGATGAGGGCTTTCATTAAAATCGTTCTCGGTTCTGGAAGCCCTAAGGGAGAACGAGAACGGGTAGGAGAACGAGAACGATTTTAGTCAGGGGATCAGGACGTGTGAAATGAACCAAGGCCGACGCAGCATTCGACCCCTTGAGCGAGGTTTACACCGAAGCTATTTTGAGACTGGGAGATCCCCGAAGGCCTCCATGATTTTCGCCGGTGCCTTGCCCTGGAATGCAAGCGCCGCCATGGTGCGCATGGCCGGGTTGATATGATGGAAGAACTGCTTGAAGGCGGCGCAAAGATAATTGAGGCCGGGCTCACCGTCGGGGGTGGTTATGAAGCGGTTTTTCGGGCATTCGCCATGGCAGGCAAACCGCACTTCACATTCGCGGCAGTAGCGCGGAAGCGTGTTGAGTTTTGCCTGGCCGAATGCGAGGGCGGCCGGACTGCTGACGAGGGCGCCAAGGCTTTCGTTCATGATGTTACCAAGGCGGTAACGGGGATAAACAAAATGGTCGCAGCTGAAGACGTCACCATTGTGCTCGAGGGCGACCGCCGTGCCGCACGTCTCGCTAAAAAGACACAGTCCGGAGGGATGCCCCATCCAGATGCCGAGGGACACGTCAAAGAGCTGCACGTAGACCTTGCCCACATCGCTGCGCACCCACTCGTCAAACATGGTCACGAGGAAGTTGCCGTAGTCTTCCGCGGTGACGGACCATTCGGTCACGGTTTTTTCATCGCCGGCAGGTTGCGGGGGCGGCGCGTGGGTGAGCCCCTGCGCAACGCTGGTGCTGCTGGGCATGCGTTCAACCAAGGGAATGAATTGCAGATAGCCGCTACCAACCTCTTTCAGAAAACGATAAACTTCCTTGGGTTTGCGCGCGTTTTCGCGGTGCAGCACCGTCAGGGTGTTAAAATCCACCCCATGCTTTTTTAGCCGTCCCAGCCCCGCCATCACGCGGTCGAAGGTGGGTTTGCCGCCTTTGTCCACGCGATAGAGATCATGCAGTTCCTGGGGGCCATCGAGGCTCAAGCCGATGAGGAAACGTTCGCGCGCGAAAAACTCCGCCCAACGGTCGTCAATGAGCACGCCATTCGTCTGGAACGCGTTTTGCACCACGCGCCCTTGGGCGTAACGTTTTTGGAGGGCCACGGCTTTCTCATAAAACTCGATGCCCATGAGAGTCGGCTCGCCGCCTTGCCAGGCAAAGAGGACTTCGTTGCCGGCCTGCTGTTCGATGATTTGGCGCACATACGTCTCCAGCACCTCGTCACTCATGCGCATGCGCCCGGTGCCTTTGAAAAGCGACTCCTTGTCCAGGTAGAAGCAATAGGTGCAGTCGAGATTGCACAGAGGGCCGGCCGGCTTGGCCATCACATGGAAAGAATCAGGACCGGAGCCGCTGGGCATGGTAGTGTTATCGGAAAAATCGCCGCTTCGAGCTTACCCGATCCAAGCGACGATTTTTTCGATGAGAGTGTCGCGGGTCGGGCGGTAGACCATTTCCAGTTCGGGGGCGAAGGGGACGGGCATGTCGAGAGAACCAATGCGGAGCGGGGCGGCTTCCAGTGAGAAGAAGTGTTCTTCGGTGAGGCGGGCGACGAGTTCGGCGCCGAAGCCATGGGTGCGGCGGCCTTCGTGCAGTACGATGAGGCGGTGGGTGCGCTCGAGGGATGTTTTAATCGCGTCGAGCTTCAAGGGGGCAAGGCCGCGCAGGTCGAAGAGGTCGAAGGTTTTTTCGTATTCGGTGGCGAAGTAATCGCAGGCTTCGAGGGCGGGGAGCGTCATCTCGCCGTAGGTGACGAAGGTGGCGTAGTCGCCTTCGCGAAGGCATTTGGGCTGCCAAACGTCGCGGTAGTTGGCATCCCATGACACGGCGTGTTTTCCGCGACGGTAGAGGCCCTTGTGTTCGAAGAGGAGGACGGGGTTGTTGTCTTCGTAGGCGGCGAGGATGGCGTTGAAGGCGTCTTGCGGGGTGCTCGGGTAGATCGCCTTGAGGCCGGGCATGGAGAGGAGCATCGACTCCAGATCCTGCGAGTGAAAGGAGCCCATGGTGAGGCCGCCGCCGGTCGGGAGGCGCAAGACCAGCGGGGTGGCGGCACCGGCGCGGAAGTGGTAGGTGGCGGCGTTGAGGGTGATCTGCGTCATCGCGTCGGTGCAGAAATCGGAGAACTGGAATTCCTCGATGGGGCGGTGGCCGTTGAGGGCCATGCCGATGGCGTAGCCGGTGCAGGCGCTTTCGCAGAGAGGGGTGTTGAAGACCTTGGCGCGGCCGAAGTCCTTGAGGAGGCCGTCGGTGACTTTGAAGGCGCCGCCGTAGGTGCCGATGTCCTGGCCCATGATCATCGATTCGGGGCGTTCGGCGAGGACCTTGCGGAGGGCTTCGTTGATGGCTTGGGCGAAGGTGAGCTGAGAGCCGAGAGCTGAGAGCTGAGAGCTCGGATCGGAGGTGACGGAGGGGACCCACGGAATTGGCGGGGAGTCGGGGGCGAAGACGTCGGCGAGCATGGAGCCGGCAGCGGGGCGCGGCACGGCGAGGGAAACCTGGATGCAGGCTTCGAGGTAGGCGTGGAGCTCGGCCTCGATTTTTTCGATGGCGGGGAGGTGGCCGGCGGCGACGAGTTGGGCGCGGAATTTGGGCAGCGGGTCGGCGGCGAAGAAGGCGTCGGATTCGCCGGGCAGGAGGTAATCGCAGGTGTCGTAGGCGGCGTGTCCGCGAAGACGGAGCGTGTGGGCCTCGATGAGGATGGGCCGTGAAGTGGTGCGGACCTTGTCAATGGCGGCGGCGAGGGTGCGCGTGGTGGCGGCGATGTCACCGGTGGCGTCGAGCGAGAAGCCTTCGATGCCGTAGCCGGCGGCGCGTTTCCAGAGCTCGGTGCCGGCGGTGAACTGTTCGCTGACCGGCGTCGAGTAGGCGTATTTGTTGTTGATGATGACGAAGACGACCGGGAGGGAGAGCAGCGAGGCGAGGTTGAGGCACTCGTGGATGTCGCCGGTGCTGGAACCGCCGTCGCCGAAGAAGGTGAAGCCGACGGCGGGCTTGCCGAGGCGGCGCTGCGAATCGGTCATGCCGAGGACGTTTGAAAGCATCGCGCCGAGGTGGCTGACCATCGGGAGCGAGCGGTTTTTAACGTCGCCGTGATGCACGTTGCCTTCGCGGGCGTGGGTGGGGCTGCCGGCGTTGGCAAAATACTGGTTGAGGTGGTCGCAGAGGTGGTCGCTCCAGATCAGGTGGCCGCCGAAATCGCGGTGGGTCCAGGAGACCACGTCGATGGCTTTGTCGGCGAGGAGCGCGAGGGGGATGGTGAGGCCCTCGTTGCCTTGGCCGCCGGTGACGGTGCCGCGGATGAGGCCCTGGCGGAAGAGGTCGAGGATGCGGTTGTCGCCGGTGCGGGCGTAGTGCATCCACGCGTAGAGGCGCAGGAGGGCGGCGGCCGGGTTTTTGTCGAGCTCGGCGGCGCGCAGATCGCGCTCGGAGAGGATGGCGGGAGGTGTCGGGAAAACCATGTCCAAGGCCCAGAAGGTGAGGGCGGCGCAGGGCGTGGGCAAGCGATAGATTTGAGGAGGGACGGACCTAGAGGTCCGTCCTTCTTATCATCGACCGCCTCAAGAGGCGACGGGCTGCGAGATGGCGTTGAGTTTCTTCAGGACTGCGGGCGTGAGCTTGGGGACGACATCGAGGGCGCCGAGGTTTTCAACGAGCTGTTCCGGGCGCGAGGCGCCGAGGATGACGGTGCTGACGTGCGGATTTTTAAGACACCAAGCGACGCCGAGGCGGGGCAGGGTGGTGTCGAGGTCTTTGGCGACGGCGGCGAATTTTTTGACAGCGGCGAGTTTTTGCTTCGAGCCGGCGCCGAGCACGGCGTCGCGGAGCCACTCCATGCCAGGGGTGTCGAGACGGGAGCCGGCGGGGACGCCGTCGTTGTATTTGCCGGTGAGCAGGCCGCTGGCGAGAGGTGACCAGATGGTGGTGCCGAGACCGCGCGCCTTGAAGAGCGGGGCGTATTCTTTTTCGAAGCGGGCGCGGTGGAAGAGGTTGTATTGGGGCTGCTCGGTGACCGGCGCGTGGAAGTTGTGCTTGGCGCAGATGGCGAAGGCTTCGGTGAGCTGGGCGGCAGACCATTCGCTGGTGCCCCAGTAGAGGACTTTGCCCTGCACGATCAGGTCGTGCATCGCGCGGCAGGTTTCGGCAATGGGCGTGGCGGGATCGGGGCGGTGGCAGTAGTAGAGGTCGAGGTAGTCAACCTGGATGCGCTTGAGGGCGTCGTGGCAGGCTTCGACGAGGTGTTTGCGGGAAAGGCCGGCTTGGTTGGGTTTGTCGTCTTCCCAGCCGAAAAAGGCCTTGCTCGAAACGACGTAGCTGCTGCGGCGCCAGCCGCTTTTCTTGAGGATGTCGCCCATGACGAGCTCGGCCTTGCCGTCGGCGTAGGCTTCGGCGTTGTCGAAGAAATTAATGCCCGCGTTGTAGGCGGTGTGGAGGAGTTTCTTGGCGACGGGATCGCCAATTTGTTTGCCGAATGTAACCCAGGCGCCGAAGGACAGCGCGCTGACTTGAAGACCGGAGCGACCAAGGGGACGGTAGAGCATTGTCATGGTGAAACCACCATGGGTGGCCGGCGCGCAATGTCTAACGACGAATAAAGAAAATGCGCGCGCGTCAGACTGCGGCGGCTTTGCGGGCGCGACGTTTGATCCAGAGCACGCGGGCCACGTAACCGACCACCAGAAGATTGAGCCCGAGAAGACTGAACCGCAGCACCGTGGCCTTGTGGAGAATAGCGGAGATTTCGAAGGGCAGGTAGACCATGCCGCCGAGCACCGCGAGCCACTCGGCCCATGCGCGGTTTCTCCACAGGCCGTAGGCTTCGGCGAAGCGCGTGCCTGAATACAGCACGGAGATGATCGCAGTGAGCACGAGCTCGCGGTTGGTGATGCGGCCGGCGCGCTCGACCAGATAATGAACAAGGTGACCGTCCGGATTGAGAAGGAGGTAGCGGACGAGTTTTTCGGCGATAAGGCTGGCGTCGCGATTGAGCAGGCTGAGCGCGCCGATGCCGGCGGCGAACACCAGCAGGCCCTTGGTGGCCTCGACGAATGCCACGACGTGCAGGCCCCGGGTGAGGCGCGCAGGAAGGATGGGCTGTTTCGTGGTGGAAGCAGCGGCGACCTGGGGCGCGAGGGAGGGCTCAGACGGCATCTATTTTTTGGATGCGGGCGATGTGGCGGCCGCCTTCAAATGCGGTGGCGAGCCAAGTGCGCGTGATCTTGATCGCTTCGGCCTCGGTTACAGTGCGCTGGCCGAGAGAGAGCACGTTGCCGTCGTTGTGGGAGCGGTTCCAGATGGCGACCTGTTCGTTCCAGCAGAGTCCGCAGCGCACGCCTTTGACACGGTTGGCGACGATGGCTTCGCCGTTGCCCGAGCCGCCAAGCACGATACCGCGCTGATATTCGCCACGCGCGACGGCGACGGCGACGGGGCGGATGAAGTCGGGATAATCGCAGGAAGCGTCGGAGTAGGTTCCCATGTCGCGCACCGTATGGCCGTCGGCCAGAAGCGCGGCCTTGATGGCTTCCTTATAGGCAAAGCCGGCGTGATCGGAGCCGATGGCGATGGAAAAGGTCTGCATAGGAGGAATAGGCGCGAACTTTTAGGAGGGGAAGAGGTCGAGGTATCTCTTGTCCTGTTGCCTGCCGCAAATCAAAATTAGACCCATCATGAATACCCTCCTTCGTTTTCTTCCCGTTTTGGTGCTGTTGTTTGCCGTTACCGGCTGCGCCTCGACATCTTCCCGGATATCGAAGAATCAGGCGGCGTTTGATGCGTATCCGGCGGAGGTGCAGACCAAAATCCGTGCGGGCGAGGTGGCCGTGGGTTTTACGCCGGAGCAGGTCACGATGACGCTGGGCAAGCCTGACCGGGTGTTGCAGCGGACGACGGCGACGGGGGTGTCGGACGTGTGGGTTTACCTGAAAGGCGGCTTGCAGTTTGGCTTTGGTGTAGGCGTGGGCGTGGGAGGCGGTTCCTCGGGCGTAGGCGGCGGGGTGGGGGCGGCCACCGGCCCGCTGGGGGACGATGAAAAGCTGCGGGTGATCCTTTCCGGCGGTCATGTGACGGCGGTTGAGAAAATCACACAAAAATCCTAGTCCTCGCGGTTTGAGGTCTGACTTTGCCGCCCCGGTTTGTTTTAAAGCCTCATGAACTCACGTGCGTCGTTTTGGTTTCTCCTGGTGCTGGCGGTTGGTTTGCTCGCGGGCTGCGCAAGCCCGGAGACGCGCATAAAGAAAAATCCGGAGCTGTTCGATAAGCTCACCTCCGAGCAGCAGGCGTTGATCAAAGCGGGGAAGGTGGAGGTTGGTTTTGATGCTGACATGGTGCGGCTTGCCGTGGGCGAACCGGACCGGAAATGGATCCGCACGGATGCGGCGGGCTCCAGCGAGGCGTGGAGCTATACGACGTGGGAAAGTGCCGGCGGCATGCCGCTCTACTGCGGTTTGTATCAGGGCTACTACGCGCCTGTGCCGGCGTATTATTTGAACTATCCTGACCGTAAGCAGCGGGAGTATTTCAAGGTCGTGTTCAAGGGTGGCAAGGTGACAGCGGTGGAACAGGAAACCCGTTAGGGCTGGAGCGGTGGGGCGCTTGCAATGCAAGCGCGTGGCTGCTTGCCTCCGAAATACCCCTCTATGGCCGGCTGGATATCCGAAAATCGCGACTATTTCATATTTGTTATCACGAGCCTTGCGGTCTTCGGCCTGCTCGAAGGCTGGCTGCGCGGGCGCAAGCCGCATGGCAGGCTTCCGGTGGTCGTCTGGCCAGTGTTGTTGATCTTGTTGGGGGCCGGGTGGTTTCTGGTTGGCGGTGCGGGGCGGGCGGAGAGCAGGCGCATCCAGTCGTTTCTCGAAGGGGTGGCGCCCACTTACGC
>FSTE01000380.1_pt1 | contig 10885 bp, 9 predicted proteins | sample 1637071 | NCBI WGS metagenome assembly FSTE01 (sample SAMEA3914818, study PRJEB12502) | metagenome | biome: forest; material: soil | place: Canada | collected 2010-06-26 | depth 0.1 m
CCTCTCCGCTCTACAATGCCGTGGCCGAGATATGGTTTTATCAAAATGCCGCGCCACGGCCGGGCAAAGTCGTGCGTGTGCCCGGCCCCCACGCCATCATCGGTGCGCACCCCGGTGCACGGCTCACCAACAACTGGGAGCGTCTCGCCACCGCCTCGCTCGCCGTCATGGAGGCTTTCGCCCGCGCGTGCCCGACCGACACGCCCGAGGCCCGCCAAGCCCGCGAATTACTGGGCAAGGTCGTTTTTCAAAGCTGGCGCAAACTCCCCAATGATTTCTCCCCCGAGTTCCAATCACGTGAACTCGGTCTTTTCTACAGCCTGTTGCCCAGGCCCCGCCTGTCCGAGCTGGGCAGGTGGAAATTCCAGATTCTCGCCCTGATCTTCGGCCCTGTGAAGGCCGCGCGCATGCGCAAAGACAAACTGGCCGGCTCCTACGAAAAAGTCCGCACGATGGATGACGCGTCCTTCCAACGGCTGCTCGCCGCCCTGCCGCCTCCATGAGTTTCACCAGTCAGACCGCATCCCGTTCGCGCACTCCCCTGTTTTGGGCGTCCGTGATCCTGTTGGTGACGGCCTGCACCGCCATCGAGACGTTCCATGCACGCCCCATGGTGTGGGCCGATTCCGCCGCGGGATTTCATGTCTGGGATTCCATGCGCGCCGGTGCGGCCTGGAACTGTTACATCGAGCCCTCCCCCTCGAACATCGCGGAAAACCACGAGATGTTTCGCACGTGGTGGAGTCCGGGCCAGTATGCGCCCGCCGGCCTGCTCACACTTGCTGGTCTCGGCCTCGGCGAGGCGGTCATCATCGTCACGTTCGCCGGCATACTGACCGGTCTCGCGGGATGCTGGCGGCTTTTCAAGGCGTGGGAATTCCCCGAACCCGTGGTGATGGTCTCCGTGGCGCTCATCGCCCTCGGCTGGCACACGTCGTTTCTGTTCGGCATGTTCAACGGCGGCGAACTCGCGCTTTTTGCAGGGTTTCCGTGGATCGCGTGGACCGCAACCAAGCTGGCCGATAAACCGGCATGGCTGTTGGCCGCGCTTCCGCCGCTTTTTTTGATCGGGGCATTCCTCAAATTGTCGTTCCCTGTAGTCTCCCTCGCCCTGTGTGCGGGACTTTGGCTCGGGCGCAACGACACCCCGTGGCGGATCAATGGCCGCGCCTTGCGTCTGGCCGGTGTGCTCGGCGCAGGCTTCGCGATATTTTACGCCGTCCTGTGGGCGTTCTTCCTGTCGCGAGGCCCCACGCCTGGCGGCGCGGGCCAGATTGCTTGCTCATTGCCGCTCGCCGTCGGTTTCAGTTTCACAGGGCCTCTGCTTGCGACCGGCGCCTTCGGATCACTGATCTCCCGTGCCGTGTTTTTCCCCGGAGCCCCTTTGCTGACAAGCTGGGACCAGCTCGGCGGCGTATTGTGCCTCCTCTCCGCGCCCGCCCTCGCGCTGTATGCGCTGGCATGGAAGAACGCCCCCGGCGCTCGCTACCGGGGCATGGTGCTTGGATTCGTCATCGGCTACGCCGTGCTGTTCAGCTGGCTGTATTACAGAGGCGCATCAATCAGCATGGACGACCGGCATTTCCGCCCCGCCGCCATCGTCCTCATTCCGGGCTTGGTGCAGGCAGGCTGGATGACACGGAGCGTCTGGTTGCGATGGATGCTGATTGGCACCGCCCTGCTTGCGGTGCTCTACGGACTGGCTGGTTTCGTCAACCGCGTCCTCTACATCCGGAGCGTTGATAATGTGGGCGTGCGTGGCTTCACGCAGAACGGCATGCCTCGATCTGCAACCTCTCTCCTCCATTCACTCGACCTGACCGCGCCGGATCCGGACAACTCCATTTTCTACGTCACGTCACCGAGCGTCGCTCTCGATTTTTCGCGAGTGCGAACCATTCGCACCCATGCCGAGCAGGAAAGCCCCGCGGGGTTGCGCGCCATGCGTTACGATGGCCGCGTAGGCAATCTGCTCATCATCAAATCGGCCGCCACTTCCGCCGAACAGCTCACCGCCATTCTCGGTTCGTTCCTTTCCTACGACCAGGCCGCCTGGCATTTTCACGACGAGGGCGATTGCCGTTTTTATTACCAAGGCAAATGGCTGGATTCAGTGCTGCACGGAAAACCCGCGCCCGCGCTGCAACCATGACGCCCGCGATCATGCCCCCGCTCGTCTCCATTCTCATCCCCTGCCACAACGCCGGTCGCTGGGTCGCCGCAACGCTCGACTCCGCGCTCGCGCAAACCTGGTCCCGCACCGAGATCATCGTGGTGGACGACGGCTCGCGCGATGACAGCACCGCGGTTGTCGCGCGCTACGCCGATCGCGGAGTGAAGCTCATCACGCAACCCAACCGCGGAGCCAGCGCTGCGCGCAACGCAGCCCTCGCCGCCGCCAACGGCGAATTCATCCAGTTTCTCGACGCCGACGACCTGATCGCGCCCGACAAAATAACCCTGCAAATGCAGCGCTTGATCACCGCATCGCCCCTCCACATGGCGTCGGGCGAATGGGCCCGCTTCACGGATGCCCCCGCCGAATCGAAATTCATTTCTGAACCCACGTGGAAGGATTTGAGCGGCCTCGAATTCCAACTTCTCCACTACGAAGCCGGCTGGATGATGCAACCCGCCGCCTGGCTCTGCCCTCGCGGCCTTCTTGATGAAGCCGGCCCTTGGGATGAAACGCTCTCGCTCAACGACGACGGCGAATACTTCAGCCGTGTCATGCTCGCCTCCGCCGGCATTCTTTTCTGCCCCGGGTCCCGCACCTATTACCGTTCAGGGGTCGCCGGCAGCCTAAGCAGCCGCAATGACCCCGTCTCTCTGCGCTCCCTCTGGAAATCCAACGAGCTCAACTGCGACCGCCTGCTCGCCGCTGCCAGCCACAGTCCTCGCTCGAAAAACGCCGCCGCCAACGGCTGGCAGCGGATCGCCTTCCTGGTTTATCCCGCGCTGCCGTCGCTCGCCGACGAAGCAGAGGCCCGCATGCGCGCGCTCGGCGGCACCACTTGCCCCATGCCCGCCGGACCCGCCGTCAGACGTCTCGCCCGCATCACCGGCTGGCGGCTGGCCAAGCGCCTGCGCGACTGGCACTCCAAAAACCTTTGCCCCCGGAAACAATGATCCAACCGCACGTCAGGCCTCTCTCCGCGGCCCCATGAATCTCCCCGGCTTTTATCGTCGGTGCTGTCCTCTGGCGCCTGTCCTCACTCTGGCAGGAGGCCTCCTTTTGATGCTTGGCTCAATCCTCCTGTCGCGCGGCGGCCTGCTTTATCCGGAAGCGCACGCCTTCATCCCCCACTATCTCTCGGACCGATCACTGGCAGAAAAGATCTTTGATCCGCGCGGCACCGATTTCGGCATGTATCAGGCGCGGGAGCTGAGCTATTTCTTCGACTACGTGGATTGCCGGTTCATCGCGGCCTGCGTCCGGTCAAACCTGCCCCATTTTCTCTCCCTAAGCCACTATGGGTTCGCCTGCTTGACCGCAGTCTTGCTCTGGCATTTCGCCAGAAGGCAGGTCCGTCTTCCTTCGCCGCTCGCCGGACTTGTTGTCCTGCTCTTCCTGTCCTCGCCCATGGTCATGCTGGGCGGGAGCTTTTTCCGCTCCTCCAAAATCGGGTGCGCAGCATCCCTACTGGCCGTCGTGATCTGCCTCGGTGCGCTGTGGTCCTCCGCTCGACACCGTCCGTCATCGCTTCTTCTACTTGCACTTTCCTTCGCTCTTCTGGCCATGGGAACATTCGACCGTCAGGGCTTTTTTTTCGCCCTCGTCGTCTGCATGCTGCAAGCCGGACGTGTGATCGTCATTCGACGGACAGGCGAATTTGTCGTCCTGACCGTATGCTTGGGAGTCACGGCCATGTTGATGGCCTACGATTTTTGGTGGGCACCTTATTTTATCCGTCACTTCAACGGCTACGCCCCTTCGTTGGAATTCCAGCGCATGCATTTGTTCGACATTATCCACGACTCGCAAGCCGCGCTGAGGCTGTTCTTTTACGGGCCCCAGCTCGCCTTCAAATACGCCGGACTCTTGCTCGGAGGCATGAGCTGGCCGCTCGTGGCCGCCGCCGCCACCGCGCTCGTCTGGCGTTTCGGCCCGGCGTGGCGCTGGCCGGCGAATGATTCGGCTCATTCGCGTAACTGGATCAAACGTCTCTGGTGGATGGCCGCGTTGCTTTCCCTGTCCGGTATGACCGCCCTTATGTCCCTTCATCTGTCGCCGGTTCTTCTTCCGGAACTTTGTATCGTCTACTATGGGTTGCCGTGCGCCGCCGCCGTGGCGGTTTTCTTGGCGCTCGCCTTGGGGGCGCTGCGACAATCTTCCTTCCGTCATTGGTCCCTCGTCGTGATCGGCGTCTTGCTTCTGGCCAATATCCTTTCTCTTCCCTCTCACCGGGCCGTCATGCGCCAAGGCTACTTTCAGTGGACCTACGACAACTCTCCCTCGCTGCTGCAGACAATCCGCAATGATGCCAAGTTCGTCCCCGTCGCTGAATCCCAAAGCGTTGAAATGTCCGGCCAATCCGAACAAGCGCTGGAAACCGTCCGCTACCTGCGCGGCTTGAAATAAGCGAATATCCCTTCCATGCCTGATTTCAAAACATTCGATGACCATGTAAAGGCCTACGCCAACACGTCCGAGGGCAACGATGAGGTCTTCCTGCACTTCACCGGGCAGACCGCCGCACACCCCGTTCTCGCCACACACCGCCGCCACGTCGACGAGCACGAGCTCGGCTACGGCGATCCCGCCTTCCACTACATGTGGTTCCTTCTCCTGCAGGCCGCGGCGGAAAAATTTCCGAAGGTGCGCTGCCTTGAGATCGGCGTTTTCAAGGGCCAGGTCATTTCACTCTGGTCGCTCCTCGCCCGCGAGCTGAAGCTCTCCGCCGAAATCTACGCGCTCACTCCTCTCGCCGGCAACCCGCCGCCTCCTCTCAACCTCTGGAGCCGCATCCGCTACCGGTTGGACCGCGACTACCGCGAGCAGGTGAAGACCGGGAATTTCTACGTCAACGAAGACTACGAGGCCATCGTCCGCGCCCACTTCGCCCACCACGGACTCTCCTTTGACTCAGTCCGCCTGCACCGCGGCTATTCGACCGATCCGGCCGTTCTGGAAAGTCTGTCCGACGAACGCTTCGAAATCATCTATGTGGACGGCGACCACCGCGAGGCCGGCGCACGCCACGACTTCGCCACCTTCGGCGCCAAGGTCGTGCCCGGCGGCTGGCTTGTGGCCGACGACGCCGCCTCCGACCTGCCCGGCACCGCCTTCTGGAAAGGTTACCCCGAGGTGACATCCGCCCTTTCCGAACTCGCTCCACTGGGCTTCGTCAATGTCCTCAACGTCGGTCATAACCGCGTCTTCCAACGCGTCGGCTGATCACCGCTCCACCATGGCTGTCGTCCGCATTTTCCTGCTCACCTACCGCCGCAACCGGCTCCTGCAACGTTCACTCGAGAGCCTGCTTGCCCAGACGTTCACCGACTGGGTGTGTGAACTCCACAACGACGACCCCGACGACCCGTTTCCCGCCGAGCTCGTGGCCAAAACCGGCGACCCGCGCATCACCCTTCACGTTCACACTGTCAAATGGGGTGCAACCAAAAGCTTCAACCATGTCTTCGCCGGCGGCCCCGAACCTTATGCCAGCCTGCTCGAGGACGACAACTGGTGGGAACCCGGCTTCCTTGCATCCGCCATCCCCGCCATCGAAGCGCATCCAACCGCCTCCCTCGTCTGGGCCAACATGCACATCTGGCGCGAAGAGCTGGACGGCGGCTGGACTGACACCGGCAGGACGATCTGGGCGACACCTGCGGACGGTTCGGCGCTGCGCACCTTTCGCTGGCCCGAGGCAATCCAGGCTTTCGACGGCCTGCACTCCAACGGCGCGATGATCTTCAGGCCGCGCACCTTCAGTCCGATGTCCGTGCCCCCGGGCACTCCCCTAGCCATCATCGAGCCCGTGCGTGAACGCGCCGCCACCGGTGAGCTGATTCTACTGCCAACCCCGCTCGCCAATTTCTCCCTGACCGTGGAAACCGCGCGCAGCAAAAGCCGCATCCTCTGGCTTCAAAGCCAGTTGCTCAACTGCACTTCGTTTTTTAATGCCGTCTCCGTGGATGACGCCAGCCTTGCCGCGATCTGGGCGCGACTCCGGACGCAAACGCCGCGAAACACCAATCTGATTTTCCTAGCCTCGATCGCCCTGCGCAGCCCCCGTCTGCTCAAGCCGGCCAGTCTGTGCGACTGGTTGCGGTTTGTTCTCAACTTCGTCCGGCACCCGGAAAACAACCTCGGCGGACTGCGATTCAAACACGATCAATATGAACTGTGGGCTTGGCTAAATAAAAACGCCCGAAACGCCTGTCTGCACACGCCCGCTCTCCTGCTGGACAAGCAGGCGAAGCCTCCCGTCTAATGTTTTCCCGATGACCGCCACGCCCCTCACCCCATGAGTCTTCCCGGCAGGATCGCCTACCAGCTCTACCACCGTCCCTTCGGCGCGATTAAAAACTGCCTGCGCCACGGAGGCCCGTTCGTCATGCGTGCGACCGAGCGCGGCCGCGCGGAGATGGAAGCCGCCGCCGCCACGCTCCCCACTCTCTCCCTGCCCGACGCACCGGAAGGCTGCGTGCTCCACCTCATGACCGGCCGGCGGTTTTGGTATCAGACGGCGTTTTGCCTCCATTCCTTCGCACGCCACGCCGGTGTCGCGGTGCGCGTCGAGATCTACGACGACGGAACCCTCGCCGAAGAACACCGCGCCGGGTTGCGCCGCCTGGGACTGCCCATCTTCTTCCACGATGCCTCCGTGCTCCGCGCGCGCCTCGACCGCCTGCTCCCCGCCGACCGCTACCCTGTGCTGCGCGAACGCTGGATCAACTACCCCAACATCCGGAAACTCATCGACGTCCACCTCGGTTCGACCGGCTGGAAACTCGTCATTGATTCCGACCTCCTCTTTTTTCGCAGGCCCGACGTGCTTCTCGCATGGCTCGACGCGCCCGACAGGCCCCTGCACGCGGTGGACTGCGCCGAGTCCTACGGCTACTCCCGCCCCCTGATGGAAAAACTCGCCGGCGCGCCCATCCCGGCACTCGTCAACGTCGGCCTGTGCGGCCTGCGCAGCGACTCCATCAACTGGGACGAACTCGAACGCTGGTGCGCCGAACTTCACGCCAGGGAAAACACCAGCTATTATCTTGAACAGGCGCTCGTCGCCATGCTCGTGGCGCGCGAACCCGGCGGCTGCGTGATCGCCCCCAAAACGGACTACGTCACCCTCCCCGCCCCCGCAGAAATCACCGCGCCCGCCGCCGTCATGCACCATTACGTGGACATCGCCAAACGCGGCTATTTTCAGGAAGCCTGGCGGCACACGTTCACTTCACCCCGTTGACCGACGCCCGTCAAACCGCCCAGTTCCTTTGGATCGGAGGCTCGCTCTCCACGATGGAGAAACTGTGTCTGCACTCCTTCCTCGACCACGGCTACGAGGTGCATCTTTACACCTACGGTGACGTTGCCGGCGTGCCGGCCGGCGTGCGTATCATGGACGGTTGCGAGATCCTGCCGCGTGAACAGGTTTTCGCGAACGAGAACGGCTTCGGCAAGGGAAGCTACGCCGGTTTCTCCGATCTTTTCCGCTACCATCTCCTGCACAAACGAGGTGGCTGGTGGTTCGACATGGATTTTGTTTCCGTCAAGCGGCTCCCACCACCCGACGGCCTGCGGTTCGCCTCAAGTTTCGAGGGGAAATGGGGCGAATGCGCCAACGGCTGCGCCATCCACGCGCCTCCCGGTCATCCGGTCATTGCCCTGCTCTGCGAGGAATCAGAAAAAGCCATGCAGTCGGGCGACCTCGTCTTCGGCCAGATCGGACCCTACCTCATCCAGAGGCTCATTCGCGAGCAGTCCCTGCAATCCCATCTCGCGCCTTGGTGGGAATTTTGCCCCTACCCCCAGCAGCAGATTTTCCTGACCGCCTATCAGGGAAACCCTGGGTGCGTTAAAAACCTGCTTCGTCAGGTCAAATATTTCATCAGGCAAACGCTCTCCCCGGCTTTCCGAGCCGGCTACATCCGCCAGGGCACGCGGGCCGTCCACTTCCACAACGAATGCTGGCGTGCCGACAAACGCGACAAGAACGCCCGCTTCCATCCTTTCTGTCTCTACGAACGTCTGAAACGTCGCCACCTCCCGCACGACCCTGTGGCGTCGGCAAACGGAACACGATGAACGCGCCCCCCTTGGTCTCCATCGTCATGCCAGCCTTCAACGCCGCCCGCTGGCTCCCCTCCGCGCTCGACTCGGCACTCGCCCAAACCTACCCGCATTTTGAACTCATCGTGGTGGACGACGGCTCCGCCGACTCCACTCCCTCCATTCTCGAAACCTACCGCATCAACCACGGTATTCGCGTCATTACTCAAAACAACCAAGGCCAGTCCGCCGCCGCCAACCGCGGTCTCGCCGAGGCCCGTGGCGACTACATCAAGTTTTTCGATGCCGACGACGTGATGTCGCCCGTCATGCTCGCCACCCAGGTCGCCGCCCTCGCCCACCAACCCGGCTGCGTCGCCTATGGCGCGTGGGGTCGGTTTCACGACCATCCCGACGAGGCCGTCTTCTCCACCCATCCCGGCTGGCACGACAGCCCGCCGCTCGACTGGATCGTCGAAACCTGGGCCGATACCGAACCCATGTATCAATGCGCGCTCTTCCTGCTTCCCCGCGAACTCCTCCAACGTGTCGGCGGCTGGGACGCGCGTCTCGGCCTCATCAACGACTTTGAGTTTTTTACCCGCCTCGTCTTGAGCAGCCGTGGCCTCGTCTTCACGCCCGACGCGCGCCTCTTCTACCGTTCCGGCCTCGCCGGCAGCCTCTCGCGCACCAAAAGCCACGCCGCCCTCGCCTCCGGCCTTTTATCCAACCAGCTCGCCATCGCCCATCTGCTCGCCGCTGAAAACAGCCCGTGCACCCGCAGGCTCGGGGCTAATCTCCTCCAAAATTTCGTCTACAGTTTTTACCCGTCCTGCCCAGACCTCGCCGGAGAAGCCCTGGCACAGGTGTCCGCGCTCGGGGGTTCAGCGCTGCTGCCAAACGGCGGTGATTTTTTCAAGCTCACTTGTCGGTTGTTTGGCTGGCGCGCCGCACTCAAGCTCCGCGCCGTGAACAAGAATCGCCCGTCCTCCTGATTCCCATGCCCGCCGCCCGCATTCTCATCATCAGCAACGGCCCGCTCTGCCGGAATCCGCGCGTGGTGAAGGAAGCCTCGACGCTCGGCCGCGCCGGCCATGACGTGACCGTTCTCACCGTCCGCAATCACGCCGCCTCGGAAAAGCACGATCTCGAACTTCTGCGCGGCGCACCCTATCGCCGCGAAACGGTTGATATGCTCCCGGGATTCGGCACCTCGCGCCGGACCGTCTTCTGCCGGCGCCTCCGGCTGTGGATCACGAGAAAAGTCCCGCGCGTTTTCAAAAACCACCTCGCCGGAGCACTCGGCCCCACGTCCGCTCTCCTAGGTCACGCCCGTCGTATTCCGTCCGATCTCGTCATCGTTCACAACGAGGCTCCTCACTGGGTCGGCATCCAACTCATCAAGGACGGTCGCCGCGTCTGCGCCGACCTTGAGGACTGGCATTCGGAGGATCTCCTGCCCGACGACAGCGTCCGACGTCCGCTCGGATTGATCCGCAGCGTCGAACACACCCTGCTCCATCACGCCGTCCACACCTCCACGACCTCCCATGCCTTGGCCAATGCGATTCACTCCCGCTACGGTGGCCACCGTCCTCACGTCATCAGTAACGCCTTCGCTCTCCAGCCCGATCACCGCGCGGACTCACCCGGCGAGCCACCAGCGTTTTTCTGGTTTTCCCAGACACTCGGACCCGGTCGCGGACTGGAGCCTTTCTTCGCCGCGTGGAAACTCACGCAACATCCGAGCCGTGTCGTGCTGCTCGGCGAGGTGCACGGCGATTATGCGCAGCGACTCCTCGCACGCCTGCCAACCGAACGCCGCGCGCATGTCAGTTTCCTGCCCTTGGTCTCCCCCGCGGAATTGCCGTCCGTCATCGCCCGCCACGACATCGGGCTCGCGCTTGAGCAGTCGTTCATCGTGAACCGCGATCTCACGATCACCAACAAGATCATCCAGTATCTGAACGCCGGCCTGGCCGTCGTCGCCAGCGACACCGCCGGCCAGCGCGAAGTGCTGGCGCATTCTCCGGACGCCGGCATCATCGTCGAAACACACGAGACCGCCCGCTTCGCCGCCGCGCTCGACGCGCTTCTCGCGGATCCCGCCGCCTTGCAGCACCGCCAACGCACCGCCCGGAAACTTGCCGAACAAACCTACTGCTGGGAACGCGAAGGCCCTCGCCTGACCGAACTCGTCGCACGCGCGCTTTCCACTCCGGCCTGACCACAAACCATGTCCGGCATCGCGCGCAATTTCCGCCTTCTCGCAATCCTCTTAACGCTGGGGACGATCCGGCTGCCCGCAGTCAAACGTCAGGTTCGTCGGTTCGCGAACGGACTTGCCCGCACGATGCTTCGCCTGCGCGCCCGGTCCTACGCTACGACCGGTGAGACTGTCACCCTTGTGATCGCCCCGCATCAGGACGACGAAGTCCTTGGCTGCGGCGGACTCATCGCCCGGAAGCGGCTGGAGGGTTTTCCCGTGCATGTCGTCTTCATCACCGACGGCGGCGCCTCGCATCCGGATCACCCCGCGCTCACCAAGACCGCCGTCGCGGCGCGGCGCGAAACCGAGGCGCGCGCCGCCCTGCGCAAACTTGGCGTTGAAACACCGGCCATCCATTTCCTCGGCGCGCAGGACGGGACACTCGCCTGGCA
>FSTE01000352.1_pt1 | contig 10861 bp, 9 predicted proteins | sample 1637071 | NCBI WGS metagenome assembly FSTE01 (sample SAMEA3914818, study PRJEB12502) | metagenome | biome: forest; material: soil | place: Canada | collected 2010-06-26 | depth 0.1 m
ATCCTGGGAATTCGCATCCAGGGTCTTCCGCATCATCAGCACGAGACGGGACGAGTCGTCGCCGGAGGCGACGGAAGACACCTTGACGGTGAGAGCGCCGTCGCCGGTCAGGGTCTGCGAAACGAACTTCATCTTGTCCGCCGTGCCCCAGGTATCCGCCCCGAGATTGGACAGCACGTAGCTGCCGTCGTAAATCGCCGCCCCGGGGTCCAAAGGCGTGCCGACCGTGTCCTCGACCCACGGCCAGGGGAGCGCGATATCCGCGTTCGGGGTGTCCACCAAAATATGATCGGCGACCGCCGTCATCAGCCCGGTCGTCCGGCTGCACGCGGCCAGACCGACATAGACGTCCGAGGACATCGACAAGGCGACCCGCTGCACCACGTTCCACACGAGGCCGTCGGCGGATTCATAGCCGGTGACCATTTTCCCGCGACGCTCAAGCTTCACCCATCGGGGCGCCTGAAGCGCCCCCGCCGCCAGCACCTGCGAGGTGCTGGCGCCCGACAGGTCGCGCCATTTGATGCCGACGCCGGAACCCGGCGTCACCATCATCAACGCGTGCTTGGAACCGGCGGCCAGGGTCTCGCGGATCATCACCCCCGCCTTGGCCGTCGAACTGGTATTGGTCAGCGAAGCGATGCGGGCCACGATGGTGCCGTCGCCGCTCATGAGACGGTAGGTAAAATGAAAGTTGTCCGCCGTGCCTCCGATATCGGAACCGGCCCCTTGGATTGTGTAGGCGTCCGTGCCGGCGTCATAAGCGGCGCCGCCCGGCGTGCCGACCGTGCCGATGTCGCCGTCGCTCCATGTGTCCGGCAGGGTCGCGCCCAGTCTCGTCCAGAAAAGAACAAGCAGAACGGCGAACGCATAACAGGGGCGGCGGGACAACACGGGGCGGTCGGGGAGCGACATGGGGAAAGTATGAAAATTAAAAGCCAATCAAACCCGATCCGGAGGGCTCATGAGAGACAGCGCTTTCGTGGTTCCCTCCGTATCTGGATTCAGGACGTGCAAGTTGTAAGCAAGAACGCCGCAGTAGTCAGAGGATGCTCCCGGATTGCCATAAATTAATCGGTTTACGCGTAAACCCCATGATGACAGCCCCGCTTGTTTTGCGCCAAGCCACACGTCGGCCCGAGTGATCAAGTAGTGAATTATCTCATTGAAGGTTAAACTATAATGAATATATTTGCACAACGAAAAGGATGGAGATGCCGAGCATCAACAAGCGGAGCGAAGGCCTCAAATTATTTGTATCTGCAGCCCAAAGCTGATGGCTGACGGGAAATGAACCTTCCCCACCGCAAACGGCGGGTGTCCACAAAAGTGGCTTCTCCTTGGTAAAGGCGGTTTGGTGTTTTTTGGGGCGCTTCTTCGCGCCCGGCGACTGCTCGCGAACGCGTTCACGGCGCTCCGGTGCGGCGGCGCGCCACTCCGTTCCTGTGGCCCGCCGATCTGTTCCACCTTTTTGCCGCTCCGTTCCATGATTTTGGTGCTCCATTGCACCGCGCGGGTGCATCGATCCACTCCGCCGCCGCTCCGGAGCGGCTTTTCTCTACTCCGTTGCACCTTTTTACTACTCCGTTCCATCCGCTAGCCGCTCCGATGCACCTGCCGGGTGCTCCGTTCTACCTTTTTCCTGCTCCGTTGCACGTTTGAGCTACTCTGCTGCAATTTTTTGGTGCTCCGTTGCACCCGTCAGTCGCTTTTTAATGCATAATTGAGTCGTTTTTAACGTGGTTAATCCTTTCGAGACAGATCATTATTTATATTTTAACTCGTTTTAAAAAAGATAATTACGATTCTAGATAGAAAATTTAAATCGATTTTATTGACATGAATGCATACTTCGCACACTCTGCGAAGTGTAAGAACCAACCCATGAAACCAACACTCGGAGAATTCATCAAAAAACGACGCGATGCGCTGGGGCTCACCCAACGGGGAGTCGCCGAGCGCGTGGGCTTTAAAAGCCTCGCCCACTTGAGCGACATCGAGGGGGGCAAACGCAACCCCGGCGAAGATGTCATGCCCAGGCTGGCCGCCGCCCTGCAAGTCTCCCTCGACGACCTCGAGGCCCACGACGTGCGCGCCTCCCTTCAGGCCACCCGCGACCTCTTGGAAGACCGCCCCGAACTCGTCGCGGCCTTCCGCCGCGTCGTCAACACGGCCCGCGACATCTCGCCCGAGGAACTCATCCGCCGCGTCGAGCGGCGCTCGGAACCCAACCTTTTCCCGGCGGATTAACCCTCCGCCGTTTTAGAAGCAACCAACCCGTCAGTTAGCGCATACCAGAACTAAAAAAACAAACGCCATGTCAGTCACGACCACCATCCCTCCTTCACCAACAACCTCGAATTACAATGACGTATATCGACCAAAACACCGGACCCTTCCATAAGTGGCCGTTCTTCCAGACGCACGAGATTGAGAAAACCGCGGTCAACGACCTGCGGGTTCATCGCCATCTCCCTTCCCGACCGGCCGAGATCAACCTCGATTCGCTGGTTCAGGATCTTTTCCACTTCACGCCCGAATACGGGCAGCCCGGCAGCGGCATGCTGGGCCGGATCTGTTTCAGTCCAAACCGGATTGAAAAGATCATCCTCGACGAGTCGCTCGCCGCGCTGAACGCGGGACCGCTCAACGAACACCGCCGCCGCTCCACCCTCGCCCACGAGATCGGCCACGGGCGGTTGCACCGGGGCCCTTTCATCGCGCTGGCCGAGGCCAGGCGGAGCGGACGCCCGAACCACTTCGTGCGCTACCCCAAGGGCGCCCCGCTCCACGCGCATTTTTCCGGCGACATCCACGCGCGCGACCTCGCCCCGGTCGGCCCGACGGACAACTGGGAACGCATGGCCGAATGGCAGGCCAACCGCTACATGGCCGCCCTCCTCACGCCCGAGCCGCTCGTGCGCATGACCGCGCGCGATTTTCTGGAGATTCGCACGTCGCAGCGGGGGATTCTCCTTTCCGAGAAGCAGCACCGCGAACTCGCCGCCGAACTGTCCCGGATCTTCAACGTGAGCCGGCAATTCGCCGCGCTGCGGCTCGACACCCTTTTCCCTCCTTCCCGGCCCGTCGGCCGGCGCTTCCCCACCGCACGCCACCTCCTCAAACCCGAGGTGCGCGGAGGTTGAGAACATCCCTTTCGCCCTCCGGCTACACGTCTCTCCGGCGTGGTCGGGCGGGCGGATTCAACAACACATAATATCACCACCATGGCTGATACCACAGGTTCCCAGACCTCCCAAAACTGGAATCCCATCCTGAGGGACACCGAAGCGGATTCGGTGATCGCAACCCTGGGGCAACTCGAACAGCAGATGCCCTTCCTCATCGGCCTGAGCCGCGAGGATCGGCTGAGGCTCGCAAAGGTGGGCAACCTCACCCGCGCGTTTGTAGACGACGCGCTCGCCACGGCCGTGGCCAATCCCGGCATCGTGCCGCGCTCCGTCGACCTCGACAGCATGCAGGCCCGCGCCAACACCCTCGACAATCTCGGGGAGGTGAAACGCGCGCTCCAGCAGTTGCTGGAGAAGGTCGCCGACACCGAAACCCGACTGGGCAGCGACCTCTACGCGGTCACCCGGTCGGTCTATTCGGTGATGAAGACACCCGCCACCGTGCCCGGTCTCAACGACCAAAAGGCCCGGCTCGCGCAGCGCTTCGCCAAAAAGGCGCGTCGCCCGGACACCACCACGACCACCGCGATGGCGGCCTAGTGTGAACTGACACCAAGCAACCCCAAGGTTGATTAGCGAGACGGCCGGGTTGCACCCCGGCCGTCTTTTTGCGTCTCGGGCGACGTGCCCACACCGTGGCACATTCCAAACCAAACTCAAGCCTCGCCTCGGCCTACTTGTGATCCCACGGCAGCGCGATCTTCAGACGCGGGTGCTCCCAAACCTTGAAGAGCGTGAACATTTTGCCGGGATTGAGGATGCCGTTGGGATCGAGCGCCCGCTTCACGGCCTGCATCGCCTTGATCTCCGCCGGCGAATGCTGAAGCCGCAGAAATGGCGACTTCGCCAAGCCAATGCCGTGCTCGCCCGAGATCGCTCCGCCCAGCTTCACCACGCCGGCCATGAGCACGCCGACTGCCTTTTCGGCGCGCAGGTATTCGGCGCGGTTCTCGCGGTGATACATGATGTTCACGTGCAGATTGCCATCGCCGAGATGCCCGAAGGTCGGAATCGGCAGCTTTGAGGTGCGGCGAAGTTTATCCAGGAAGACGGCGAACTTCTCGTAGTTGCGCATCGGGACCACGATATCCTCGTTCAGCTTCGAGTCGCCCAGTGCGAACATTGCGCCCGAACACTTGCGACGCACTTCCCACAACTGCTCGGCCTCGGCGCGGTCGCGCGCCTCGCGGAACGCCAGCGTGTTCGCCTGCGCCCACGCAAGGACGACCGCCTTCAAGTCGGCAACTTCGCTTGGCGTGCCAGCGAGCTCCAGCAACACAACCGGACGTCCCGGCTGTCCTTCAAAGACGGTTGTTCCGCTCTTAGCTTCGGCGCATTGCACGCTGTAACGATCAAGGAATTCGCAGATCGCCGGCTGCACGCGCTGCGCGAAGAGCGCCCTCACCGCGCGAAACGCCGCCAGCTCGTCCTCGAACGCCGTGAGCAGCGTCCAGCGTGCGGCGGGCAACGGGATAAGTTTCAACGTCGCCTCGGTAATGACGCCGAGCATGCCTTCGCTGCCTATCCACAGGTCGCGCAGGTTGAAGCCGGCGGAAAATTTTTTCGTGGACGCGCCCCACTCCACATATTCGCCGGTCGGCAGAAAGCCTTTGAGCGCGAGCACAAAGTCGCGCGTCACGCCGTATTTGCCACCGTGCATGCCACCGGCATTGCAGGCGATGTTGCCGCCGATGGTGGAGTATTGTTTCGACGCCGGATCAGGCGGGTAAAACCATCCGAGCGCCTCGACGGCCTTGTGGACATTGCCGACCACTGCACCGGCCTGCACCTGCGCCATGCCGGCGTCAGCATCGACGGTGATCTTGTTCCACTTGGACAAATCGAGCACCCACCCGCCCTTAACCGGCGAACCCGAACCGGTGAGCGACGAGCCCGCTCCGCGCGTGGTCACGGGCACGCAGTGTTTATTGGCGAGCGTCAGCACGGTCGTGATGTGCGCGTTGGTGCGCGGACGGACAACCGCGTCGGGCAGGAAGGACAGCTTGCTTCCGTCAAACGACGCCGCGAACAGCGCGTCGTGCGCGGTCGAGACGCACGCGCCAAGGCGGCGTTTGAGCTGAGTGGTTGCGGAGCTGAAATTCGACATGGGGCGTAGTGTTCAAGCATCCACCGCCTGAACCGTTCATCAATCCGATAAACCGCTCACATTATCGTCGAGCCGATGCCGGAACGCTTCACCGTCTTGCAGCGGCAGATGCAATATCTCCGCCTGGATTTCCCGGACGGTGCTCATGAATCCTCGCGGGCGGTCTGCGCGCGAAGGCGAGTATCCACGACGACCAGTTTATGGCGGGCCGTGTTTACATCCTGCTCTTTAGGAAGAAGCCCAACGCTCATCTCCAAATCTGCTCGTTGGATAAGGGAATGCGCCAGCATAGCCGCCACAAACTCGATGTCCTTCTCCCTTCCGGCGGCCAGTTTGGACGCCGCAAGATCAAGAGGATGAAGGCAGCGCGCCGTGACTCCGCGCGTGTTCTCGTTCCTGAATGATATCAGTCGGCTTTCCCACCCGACAGGCAACGGGCACGCTTCCGGGGGAAGTCCGTGAGCATAGTAGCCAAACGTGCCATCGAATACCGAAATCTCCCCTATGGCCCCCGATATCAGATCCGCCTTGTCGGGACTGTTGACTGGAAAAACATCGGCCTCGCGGGAGGCGCACAATGAGCCTGGCGCGTCTGGAAACGCGCCCAGTATGGATTGGCTTCCGAGAACCAATATGATGTTTTCGTCCGTGATCGCACCTGATGCGCGGACGATATGCTCAAGCTGCTCTCGTGTCATCGGAAACCGAATATTTGCGCATGATGATCAGCCGTTCGGAATTGGACAAAATACCGGCAAGCGGCGCTTCTTGGCGAAGCGCCGAACCCGCGTCGTCACGCGCCAGCAAGCGGGATTTCAGCTGTGCCCAGGGAAGGTTGAGGACTGCCTTCCACTTTAAGCGCAAGCGCTCATCAGGCCACCTAGCTACATTCTCATGCATACGCGCGCGCAGCGAAGGATGTGCATCGATCTTTCGGACCGAAGTTTCTATCAACTCGTAAAGCCGAGCATCAATAATGGCGTGACAGGAAGAATCCATGAGCGGTAACCCCCTGTATCCCTACGTCGAAATCTCCTGTAAATCAACCTCGGCGAATAACGCGCCGGAACAACGGTGTCCGACCTCCAGATGATATATTCACCGGCCTATACGTTTGCGAGCTTGGGCAAGCGCGTCGTCCGGCGTGATCAACCGGGCGGCCCCTTGTTCAATCTCGGCGATACGGCGCTGCACCGCGGCAGCCAATGCAAAGGGTCGTCCCGCCATGCGCCGCCAAAGCCGCGTCGGCAAATTACAAGGTCAGGCTCGGCTCGATGGTGAGTGCCGGCAGCGGCACAGACTGCACCGAGGGATCGGCCCATGCGGCAAACGCGATCATGCCGGCGTTGTCGCCCGTATGTTTGGGCTCGGCCGCGAGCAACGAAATCCCCTGCCCGGCGGCCACCGTCGCGAGCGCGGTACGCAACGTGCGATTGTTGGCCACACCGCCGGAAAGTCCGAGACTGCGGAACTGGTCACGCTGCAACGCAAAGCCGGTCTTGCGCACGAGTGCATCGAACACCGCCTGCTGATAGCTCGCACACAGATCGGCGGTGCGCGCCTCGATTTCGGCCGGCGACATTTTTTCGAGCTGGTAGCGCAGGCTCGTCTTGAGTCCGGAGAAACTGAAATCGAGATCGCTGCGGGGGCCGTTTCCACGAGGGAAATCATACGCATCCACCCGACCCGCGGCAGCGCGTTTTTCGATGAGCGGACCGCCCGGATAACCGAGAGCCAGGAGTTTGGCGCCCTTGTCGAGCGCCTCGCCGGCGGCATCGTCTTTCGTCGACGCGATGACCGTGATGCGGCGGGCACGATCCATGATAAACAACAGCGTGTTCCCACCTGAAACCACCAACCCGAGATGCGGCAGCAGCGCCTCGAAGCGCGCCTCAAATTCGGCCGGCGCCTCCGCGTGAACCGCAATGAACGGCGAAAACGCGTGTCCGCGCAGATGATTCACGCCGACAAGCGGCACGCGCAACGCGAGCGCAAGCGACTTGGCGGCGGCCACCCCGATGGCGAGACAGCCAGCCAGCCCCGGCCCGTGGGTCACCGCGACCTGCGTGATGAGCGAAAAATCCGTTTCGGATCGGGCGCGTTCGAGTAGTGGTGCCACGTTTCGCAAGTGCTCGCGAGTTGCCAAATCGGGCACGACGCCGCCGTAGCGGCCATGCAGCGCGATCTGACTGTGAATCCACTCCCCTTGCAGTCCGTGCGCGGGATCGAAGACCGCGAGCGCGGTCTCATCACAAGAACTTTCGAGGGCGAGGATCATCCCGAATGTGAATTGGATTATTTACCGGCAGGAGACGGTGGCTTGGTGTTTTCAAGCAGGATCGCGGCCTTGAGCACGGCTTCGGCGGCGATGAGCTGGCGGTCGGGCGCGGCCTCGACGTCGAACTCTTCCTTGAAGGCGGCGGGATCGGCTACGTCGTCGCGTGAATGTTGCAGGCGGACATTTTGATCCTCCGCCGCCGTCATCACGACTTCGACATCAGGCGACACGCCATGCTCGTGAATGGTGATGCCGCTGGGCGTGTAGTAGCGAGCGGTCGTGAGGCGCATACCGTCGCCGTTGTGCAGATCGATGATGGTCTGCACGGAGCCTTTGCCAAATGAACGCTCGCCGACGATGACGGCGCGGTGGGTGTCCTTGAGCGCGCCGGAAACGATCTCGGCCGCGCTGGCCGTGCCGGAGTTGATCAACACCGCGACCGGAATCGTGAGCGGATCCTCCGGGGCCTGGGCCCGGTATTCGTCGCGATCCTCGGGGCGGCGCCCCTGCGTGTAGACGATGAGCTCGCCTTTTTTGAAGAAGGGTTCGGCGACCTCGACGGCGGCGTCCAGCAGGCCGCCCGGATTGTCGCGCAGATCAATAATGAGTGCCCGCATACCCTGGTCGTTGAGCTTGTTGAGGGCGTTGATGAATTCCTCGCCGGTGCGCTCGGAAAACTGGGTGAGTTGCACGTAGCCGACGCCGTTGGGCAGCAGGCGCACGGAGCGCACGCTGTCCACTTTGATCTTCTCGCGCACCAGGGTGACGGTGAACTCCTTGGAGGTTTCCGGCCGGTAAAAGGTCAACTTCACCTTGGTGCCGGGTTTGCCGCGCAGGTGGCCGACCACGTCGTCGAGCGTGGGTTTTTCCAGTTTTTCATCCTCGATGCGGACGATCTGGTCGCCACGCCGGATACCTGCGCGTGCGCCGGGCGTGCCGGCGATGGGGGCGATGACCACCACCTTGCCGTCGCGCATTTCGACCTGCACGCCGATGCCGCCGAACTCGCTGCTGATCTCCTCGGAAAGCGCCTTGTAGTCCTTCGCGTCCATGTATTCGGAGTGCGGGTCGAGCGAACCGAGGATGCCGCGCAAGGCAGCCTGCGTGAGACGGGGATACTGCGCATCCTCGGCCTTGACGTAGTTTTCGTTGACCAGTTTCAGTACCTCGCGGACGTAACTGGAAGATTTTTCAAGGTCACGATTCGGCCAGAATCCCCACGCCGCCGCCATCCGCACGGCACCAAGGGACAGCACCATGCCAAGAAAAACTCCGGCGGCGATCATGAGAATGCGTTTGAGCATGTCCGGCACTGTGGCCAACTCATCGGCTTTGTAAATGGGATCGTCAGACACACTTTCATCCGCGTTCGTCCAAGCCTTCCTCGCCCGCAGCGGGGCGGAGCGGCGGATGACGTTCGCACACTTCATGGATCTCGCGCTCTACCATCCGGAGCTGGGCTACTACCGGCGTGACACCGCCCGCGTAGGCTATGGGGCCGGCACGGATTTCTACACGGCGAGCACTTCGGGTGCGGTTTTCGGCGAGATGGTGACCGCAGCCTGCGTCACTCTGCTAGGCGGCGAAGCTACGGCCGCCACACACACCTTTGTGGAACTCGGGGCTGAATCGGGTGGCGGCGCGCTTGCGGGAGTGAGTCATCCTTTTGCGGCAGCCCGGACCGTGCGCATCGGCGAACCGATGGATATCGCGGGCCGCTCCATCGTTTTTTCCAACGAACTTTTCGACGCACAACCCCTGCGCCGCTTCGTGCGGCGTGGCGACGGCTGGCGCGAACTTGGCGTGGAATTGCGTGATGCCGGGTTGCACGAGGTGGAACTGGCCGCCGTGACGGAGCCTTGGTTACCCGCCGACGCACCGGAGGGCTACGTTTTCGACGCACCCCGGGCGGCGGCCGATATGGCGGCGGCCATTGCCGCGCAGCCGTGGACGGGGCTGTTTGTCGCCTTCGATTACGGCAAGGTCTACGCGGAACTCGCCACCGAGACACCCATCGGCACGGCACGGGCGTATTTCAAACACACCCAGTCGAACGACCTGCTTGCCCAGCCTGGCGAACAGGACCTGACCGGACACGTGTGCTGGGACTGGCTGGCGGCGGCGTTGGCGGACGGCGGTTTCGCCCAACCTAAAGTAGAATCCCAGGAATCGTTTTTCATCCATCAGGCCGGCGAATTTCTGTCCAAGACGATGGCGGCGGAGGCCAGCCGACTCAGCCAGCGCAAGTTGTCCCTGCTGCAACTGCTCCATCCCTCGCATCTCGGGCAAAAATTCCAAGTGCTGCACACCCGTCGTTAAAACCCCAAATTTGCCCTTGCCTCGCGCGGGAGCCGACTTTTATCTCTGACCCTTTAACCAACTCCTAACCATGGCCAGAATCTGCGCAATCACCGGCAAACGCCCAACCACGGGCTCCATCATCCACCGTAAAGGTCAGTCGAAGAAGAGCGGCGGCATCGGCACGCACATCACGACGATCACCAAGCGCAAGTTCCGCCCGAACCTGCAGAAGATCCGCATCCGCACCGCCAACGGCGGCACGAAGCGCGTCCTCGTCTCGGTCAAGGCCATCAAGGCCGGCCTCGTCGAGAAAGTATAAGCTCCTCGCGGAACCTGCGTTCCTTTCATAAACCGCCTCTTTATCGAGGCGGTTTTTTTGTGTCCAGCCAGCGACAATCGAACGCGCCCGGTCCTATCCAGTATCACGGAAACGCGGAAGGGAGGAAATCGCGCAATCCAGAGTTCTAAACTCCCGACATTTTCCGCGCCTTCCACCCTTCCGCGTTTCCGCGATAGAAATCCGCCTCAGACCGCCTTGAAAACGATCGCTGCGTTTTGACCGCCGAAGCCGAGATTATTACTCATAACCACCTTCACCGAAGCCTGGCGGGCGACGTTCGGCACATAGTCGAGATCACACTCGGGATCGGGTTCATGGAGATTGATCGTGGGCGCAATGGACTGGGTCTGGATCGTCTTGACGCTGATGACGCTCTCGATGCCGCCAGCCGCACCGAGAAGATGTCCGGTCATGGACTTGGTGGAGCTGACTGCAATTGATTTCGCCCGCTCTCCAAAAACGCGCTTAATGGCGAGGGTCTCGAACTTGTCGTTGTAGGGCGTCGAGGTGCCATGGGCGTTGATATAATCAACCTGCTCCGGAGTGATTCCCGAGGCACGAATCGCTCGGGTCATGGCCATGCCGAGGCCCTTGCCCTCAGGATCGGGCATGGTGATGTGGTGGGCGTCGGCCGTGGCCGCGTA